>ENA-OQMZ01000005-OQMZ01000005.1-human-gut-metagenome-genome-assembly--contig:-NODE-5-length-69116-cov-6.395773_pt1 | contig 69116 bp, 67 predicted proteins | sample MGYA00242621_ERZ504862 | MGnify/ENA primary metagenome ERZ504862 (study PRJEB26092, sample SAMD00036393) | human gut metagenome | host: Homo sapiens | study: EMG produced TPA metagenomics assembly of the...
TCGCGTTTCGCTGCTGCTCAGCGTGGCGTCGCACGTGAGATCGTGCTCGAAGACATCGCCAAGGAACGCGTCGAGGCCGAAGTGTCGACATGCAGCACGGCTCCAGCTTCTATCCGACCGTGACCATCGATGCTCCGACGATCCGGAGATCTGCCGTGACGCCGACATGATCGTCATCACCGCAGGCCCGCGCCAGAAGCCGGGCCAGTCCCGCCTCGAGCTGGTCGGTGCCACCATCAACATCCTCAAGGCCATCATTCCGGGCCTCGTGAAGGTCGCTCCGAACGCCATCTACATGCTCATCACCAACCCGGTCGACATCGCCACCCACGTGGCCCAGAAGATCTCCGGCCTGCCGGCCAACCAGGTCTTCGGCTCCGGCACCAACCTCGACTCCGCCCGTCTGCGCTTCCTGATCGCGCAGCAGACCGGCGTCAACGTCAAGAACGTGCACGCCTACATCGCCGGCGAACACGGTGATTCCGAAGTCCCGCTGTGGGCCTCCGCCACCATCGGCGGCGTCCCGATGTGCGACTGGACCCCGCTGCCGGGCCACGATCCGCTGGACGCCGAAGTGCGTGAGCAGATCCACCAGGAAGTCAAGAACGCCGCCTACAAGATCATCAACGGCAAGGGCGCTACCAACTACGCCATCGGCATGTCCGGCGTGGACATCATCGAAGCGTCATGCGCGACTCCAACCGCATCCTGCCAGTCAGCTCCATGCTGCACGACTTCCACGGCATCTCCGACGTGTGCATGTCCGTGCGACCCTGCTCAACCGTTCCGGCGTCAATACCGCCATCAACACCCCGGTGTCCGACCGTGAGCTCGCGGCCCTGAAGCGCTCCGCGGAGACGCTGAAGGAAACCGCCGCCCAGTTCGGTTTTTAATTGACGGTTTGACTTTATTGACAGGGGAGCGGTGAGCCGCTAGACTGTCAGCAGAACTTGGAAACCCCAGCCTTCGGACTGGGGTTTCCTGCGTTTTGAGACGAATGAAAATGGTATTGAGAAGCGGTTTCAATAGCCGCGGATCGAACCAAAGACGACGAAAGGAAACCCATCATGCACACAGCCATGCGGGTGTGGACGCCACGACCGCCGCAAGCGGGGCCGAACACCAGAAAAGACTCATGATGTCATTGGGCTGACTTCCACGGTGTTCATCGCCGAAGTGGTCAGCGCCATCGTCACCGGATCGCTGGCGCTGCTGGTCGACGCCGGCCACATGCTCACCGACATGTCGGTGCTGATCGCCTCCACCGTCACCGCGGTGCTCATGCAACGCAAACCTAGCAACAAACGCACCTGGGGATGGGCGCGACTCGAAGTGCTCACCGCCGCGGTCGGCGCGCTCGTGCTCCTGATCGTCGGCATCTACGCGCTCGTCGAAGCCGGCATGAGGCTGTTCGGCGGAGCCGCCGACGAAGTGCACGACGTGCGGTTGCTGCTGTTCATGGGCATACTCGGCCTTGCCGCCAACGTCGGTTCGATCTTCATCCTCGCGGGGCAAAGCGAGGACAACATGAACATGAAAGCCGCGTTCCTCGAAGTCATGAACGACGCATTGGGGTCCGTGGCCGTGATCGTTTCAGCCATCGTGCTGATCTCAACGGGCTGGGCCGGCTTCGATGCCGTCGCGGGCGGCATCATCGCATTGATGATGATCCCCCGGGCGTTCGTGCTGCTGCGCAACGCCGTGCGCGTGCTGCTGGAGGAAACCCCACAGGAACTCGATCTGGACGAGGTGCGCGAACATCTTGAGCAGGTGCCGCACGTGGTGGCCGTGCACGACCTGCACGCCAGCACCGTCTCTACCGGCATGCCCGTCGTCATGGCCCATGTGGTAGTGGAGCGCGGGCTGACCATGGATGATGCCGCCGACATCCTCTCCCAATTGCAGAACTGCCTGCGTGAGCACTTCCCCGTATCCGTGCCGCACACCACCTTCCAGCTTGAACCTGAAGGATACGATTCGGACAGCCGCAAGGAACTGCATTCCTGAACCGTGCTCCCGAACTTCAAGAATGCGACGACATTTTGAAATGCCCTCGCGTTCATTCTTGATGGATTCGCAAGGTGAATGCACAACGCGCGGTATGGCAAAGGGTATGGCAAAGGGCGTCGGACATGCCTCAAAATGGTATGTTCGACGCCCTTTGCCGTTTAACGTGTGAAAGCAATCAGATCTTGCGCAGCACGGTGACGACCTTGCCATGATCTCGGCATGCGTGCCGTCGATGGGGGAGTAGGCCGGATTGTGCGGAATCAGCCAGACATGGCCGTGATCCTTGCGGAACGTCTTGACCGTGGCCTCGTCATCCAGCAATGCGGCGACGATATCGCCATTCTCCGCGCTGTTCTGCTCGCGGACCACCACGAAATCACCATCGCAAATGGCGGCGTCGATCATGGAATCACCGTGCACTTCAAGCATGAACAGATTGCCGGTGCCGGTAAGCCGTTCGGGAAGCTCATCACATCATCGACATGCTGCTCGGCCGTGATCGGCACGCCGGCGGCGATGCGCCCGACCAGTGGAACGTCATGCGAGGCCATGATGGAGCCGCATGCATCGTCCTGACTGGGGAACGGGATGACCTGGGCGACTTTTCCATTCGGCTCCTCGTCATTGAGGTTCACCACTTCGATGGCCCTCCCCTTGTTCGCGTTCATGCGGATGAAGCCTTTTTCGTCAAGAACCTGAAGCTGGTGTTTGACGGATGACGGGCTTTTAAGCCCTGCGGCCTCACCAATCTCACGGAACGAAGGAGCGAATCCCTGCTTGGCCAAATGCGTTTTGATGGCGTCAAGCACCTTGCGCTGGCGGTCGGTCAACGTGCTTTCATCCGGACGTTCGTCGCTCTTCTTGGGCGTGAAGGGGATGGTGCTCACGATGGGCTCCTTTCGTAGTTCCTTAGAAGCATAACGCGAAACGCCGATAAAATCAAACATCTGTTCGAGGTGTGTTTGCGTTTATCGAACATATGTGCCATACTTGGAACAAGCGTTCGATAGAACAGCTGTTCGAAAAGGAGTGGCGTGGTGAACGGTGCGGCGAATATCGGAAATGTGGCAAATCGAATCGCCATGGCGATCATGGCGGCCGGTCTTGCCTGGTGTCTTTTTGGATTCATCGCGCCCGGAAGTGCGCAGTCCGCGCCGGATTCCACCGCTGTCGTCGTGTATACGGTGCAACCCGGCGACACCTTGTGGAGGTATGCGGCGAGCATCACTCCGGAGGGTGGCAATGTCGGAGATACGGTGGATGAACTGATGCGGCTGAACACCTTGATACGGTGTCTTTGCATGCGGGGCAGCGCCTCATTGTTCCCCATGAGGCGTAGGGGCCGCCAAGCGTGGCTTATTTCAAGGGCTCAGTCTATTCTGGACAACATGCATTGCCCGTTTTGCCAGAATCCAGACACCAAGGTGGTCGATACCCGTATTAGCGACGATGGTCACTCCATCCGTCGCAGGCGCGAATGCCCGAAATGCTCCAAGCGATTCACCACATTGGAGACGACCATGCTATTGGTCGTGAAGCGTTCCGGAAACGTCGAGCAATTCGACCGCAATAAGGTGATTTCCGGCGTGCGCAAGGCATGCCAGGGCCGTCCCATCAACGAGGACGATCTGAAGATGCTGGGGCAGAAGGTCGAGGAGGATCTTCGTTCACGAGGATTGGCCCAAGTCAAATCTGATGAGGTCGGCAAGGCGATTCTCAAGCCGCTGCGTGACTTGGACATGGTGGCGTACATGCGCTTCGCCAGCGTCTACCAGAATTTCGAGAATCTGGAGGACTTCCAAAGGGCCATCGACGAGCTGAAGGGCGCAAGTTCCGAATGATGGCGTGAGACGGGTGTCGCATCCGTAAGCAAATACAGCATATATAATGCGGGCGGGGTTCCAATCCTGATGGTTGGAACCGCCCGCATTATCGTAACGTTTCGTATTGCGTGCTCAGCTGATCACGCGCATGCGGATCGTACCCTCGATGGAGGCGAGCTGGTCGAGAGCCTCTGGTCCGGGCGCTGCGCCACATCGGTGACCACATAGCCGATCTCGCCTTCTGTGCCCAAGGCCTGGGCGGCGATGTTGATGCCGTCCTCGCCCAGCACACGGTTGACGCGTGCCAGCACACCCGGAAGATTCGCATGCAGGTGGGCGATGCGGAAATTCGACTTGATGTCGGACAGGGTGATCTGCGGCAGATTCACCGACAACATGGTGGAACCCTTGAACCAATAATCCTCAAGACGCTGGGAGACGAACTGTCCGATGGACTTCTGCGCCTCAAGCGTGGAGCCGCCGATATGCGGGGTGAGGATCATGTTGTCCTCGTCCGCAAGGTCGGTCAGGAACTCGTCGCCGGTCTTCTTCGGTTCGATTGGGAACACGTCCACCGCCGCGCCGGACAGATGGCCGGAATCCAGATGCTTCTTCAACGCATCCAAATCCGCCACGAAACCACGGGACAGGTTGATGAAGATGGCATCCTGCTTCATATGCTCGAACTGGTCTTCGCCGAAGAATCCCGTGTTCGACTTGCGTCCATCCACATGAAGCGTGACCACATCGGACTGTTCCAGCAATTCGTTGAGCGTGTCGCAACGGTGGGCGTTGCCCATGGCGAGCTTCTCTTCAATGTCGTAGAACAGCACGCGCATGCCAAGCGCCTCGGCGACGACGGAAAGCTGGGAGCCGATGTTGCCGTAGCCGATGATGCCGAGCGTCTTGCCTCGGACCTCATGGGAGCCGGAGGCGGACTTATCCCACATGCCGTGCTTCATATGATGGGTGTGCGCGGGAATGCGGCGCATCAGGCAGATGATGTCGCCGATCACCAGCTCCACCACGGAACGGGTATTCGAATACGGCGCGTTGAAGACGGCGATGCCGTTCTTGCCCGCGTATTCGAGATCCACCTGGTTGGTGCCAATGCAGAAGCAGCCGACCGCGGTGAGCGTCGGACGCGCGTCGATGACCTTGCGGGTCACACTGGTCTTGGAACGGATGCCGAGCAGGTCGACACCTTCCAACGCATCAATCAGCTCGTCCTCGCTCAGGGCTCCCTTGAGGCACTCGACCTCGAAGCCATGGTCGCGCAGCGACTGCGCCGCGTCGGGATGGATGTTTTCAAGTAACAATGCTTTAGGCATGGTTCCTACCTTATAGCTTGAGCAGCTTTTCGTCGTCTTTTGTCCGCAGTATAAGCAGACGCTGCGTGGGCCTCGTCATGGCGACATACAAATCGGAGGCCGCTACGATACGCGACGGCGCGTTCTCCTCGATTCGTCCGGGCTGGACCACCATCACGGCATCATACTCCAGACCCTTCACGGTCTGTGTGGAACATACGGTGACCTGCTCGTCCCAGGAACTCTGGGCATCGAGCCTGTCGAATTCCTTCGGGTCGAGCTCATCCTGAAGTTGTGCGTATACGCGTGCGCGCAACGGCTTGAGCATATCGTCCGGCGCGATGATCGCCACACGACCGGTACCGTCGGAGGAAACGTAGGCGCGCACCAACTCGACGGTCTGCTGCGCGACGGCGTCGCCGATCAGGCTATCGTCACGCAAGGTGAGACGCTTGACTGAATCCGGGACGCCACGCACGGCGTTCACCGTGGAGATGTACAGGCCTTCGGACGAGGCGAAATCGCTGGCGAGCTGCGACACCTCCTTCGGATTGCGGTAGTTGATCGTCAACTCGTTGAGCTGCCAGTTGCGTTCGCCGAACAGCGGATCCATCATGCGACGCCAGGACCGGGTGCCGCCCAACGCGGAGGTCTGCGCCACGTCGCCCACAATCGTGAACGAGCGCGACGGACAACGACGGATCAGCATGCGCCAATCCATCGCGGTCAGCTCCTGCGCCTCATCCACCACGATATGGCCATACGTCCACTCGCGGTCGGCCGCGGCGCGCTGCGCGGTTAATTCGGCGTCCATACCATTGATATTGTCCACCAGCATCTGCGAAGTGACGATGCCGGAACCGATACCGGCCTGCGCCAGCGTGTCCTTGGCGAACTGCTCTTCCTCGGCGCGCTTGGCATCCAACGCCTTCTGCCTGGCCACGGCCTTCGGATCCGGTCCAAGCAATTCCATGGCCTCATCCAGCAGAGGTACGTCGCTGACGGTGAAGGGCGAGCCCTTCGGACGCGTCAGCGTCTTGATGTCACGCTCTTCGAGCCAGGGGGCGAAACGGCGCAATTGCTGCGGTTTCGCGAACAGCTGGTCGACCAGCCATTCGCCGGTCATCGGCAGCCATGCGAGGTTCAGCGTCTTGCGCAAATCGTCGTTCATACGCAACTGCTGCATCACATCGTTAAGCTCGGCCTGCTCCGGCTCGTAGTCAAGCCGTTCGACGTACCGGTTGCGCATGGCCGACAGCATGTCGCGCACGAAGGTCTCGCGCGCCTTGTTATGCGGCTGCCGCGTGCGCTTGGCATCGGCGATGGCCTGCTCGATATCCGCACGTACCATCGGCACGTTGAAACCGTTGATGCGGATGACCGGCAGATGCGAAGGCACGCGTTCACGAGCCGCCACGGCATTGGCGATCGCCTTGGCCATACGGCGTTCACCCTTGAGCTTGGCCGCATACGGGTCGTCATGCGCGGTGGCGATGATGCCGGGAATCAGATCCGCGATGGTACGGCTGACCACACCCGTCTCACCCAGCGAGGGGAGCACCTGGTCGATGTAATGCAGGAACGTCGAGCTGGGGCCGACCACCAGCACTCCGGAACGCTGCAACGCGCGACGATGCGTATACAACAGGTAGGCCGCGCGATGCAACGCGACCGCGGTCTTGCCGGTTCCCGGACCGCCCTGCACCACCACCGCCTGGTTGAGGTCCGCACGGATGATACGGTCCTGCTCGCCCTGGATGGTGGCCACGATATCGGTCATCTTGCCGGTGCGTTTGGCGTTAAGCGACGCAAGCAGAGCACCCTCGCCGGTCAATGTGCCATTGGAGGACGCCTCGCCGACCTGATCGGAATGCACGTCGAGCACCTCATCCTCGACGCCGACCACTTCCCGGAAACTCAACGTGATATGCCGGCGCATGACGATGTCGCCATGATTCGAAGGCGTCGCCTCATAGAACGGGCGTGCCGCGTCGGCACGCCAGTCGGTGAGAATCGGCTCATGATCCTCATCGGACAGGCCGATACGCCCAATGTAGCGATGCGCGCCATGCACGTCGTCGAGCCTGCCGAAAACCAGGCGATCCTCCACCGCACGAAGCTGGGTGAGACGGTCCTCGTACATGGTGGCGAAGGAATCGCGTTCGGTGCGTTGCGTGGGCGAACCGTGCGATCCTGCGGCCCGGACCGTGTCGAGACGCGACCGAGCCTGCGCCCTCAACGCGTCCAGACGATCATATGCGCGGCTGACGGCCTGTTGCTCCTCACGCAACTGGGCGGAATAACTCGACATTGCTGTCCCTTCATCAAAAACTTAAGGCACTCTAATGTACCCCAAGGCTTCTACGAGCGGCGAGTGACCGCGGCGAATCGCGACGGTCTGACAGCGACGGAACTGTACGGTGCGGACGCGCAATCTCAAATATGGGGAGAAATCGACAATATTTTGAGGCATTTTTGCTTTTTCGTGGGGAAAAATGGTGAGCAGTGGGGTAGAGTGGGGAAAGTGTCTCGGATTGGTGGGCCGAGTGTGGGCAAAAAGGAGGTGCGGTAATGGTCCATGACATTGGAACAGAATCCGTCTCCGACGATGACCCGGCTCAATCCGGCGGCATGATGGCGGACTTGCCGCCATTGCTGCTGGGCACCTACACTCCGAAAATCGACGCCAAAGGACGTATGGCATTGCCTGCGAAGTTCCGCAGCCAACTGGGCTCCGGCATGGTGATGGCAAGAGGCCAGGAACGATGCGTCTACCTGCTGCCGCAATCGGAATTCAGACGGATCGCGGTGCAGATCCAACGCACGTCCATGGGAAACAAGGCGGCACGCGACTACCTGCGTGTGTTCCTTTCCGGCGCGGTCGACCAGGAGCCAGACAAGCAAGGACGCGTGCTTGTGCCGCAGATGCTCCGCGATTACGCGAATCTGGACAGCGACATTGTGGTGATCGGCGTGGGAACGGGCCGAGATTTGGAACAGACAGGCATGGGAGGATTACTTGGCCGACAAGGAACAAGGATATTCCGACATTGCCGATGACGTATTGCCGGCGATGGAGTTCTAATGACAGACGTGACGACGATTCATCAGCCGGTGCTGCTCCGCGATTGCGTGGACCTGATGGCACCGGCATTGGCGAAGCCCGGCTCGATCGCGGTGGATTGCACCCTCGGCCTCGCCGGGCATTCCACAGCGTTCCTCAAAGCAAGCCCCAACGCCCGCCTGATCGGCATCGACCGGGACACCGAGGCGCTCGCGCTCGCCACGAAACGCATGGAAATGGAAGGCCTTGCCGACCGTTTCACGCCCGTGCACGCGGCATTCGACGACTTCTCCCAAGTGCTTTCCGACCAAGGCGTCGACAAGGTCAACGCGGTGTTCATGGACCTCGGATTGTCCAGCCTGCAGATCGATGAGACGGAACGTGGCTTCTCCTATTCCCATGACGCGCCGCTCGACATGCGTATGGACGTGACGCAGCCCCTGACCGCAGAGCAGGTGCTCGCCGAATATTCGTTCGCCGATTTGGTGCGTATCTTCCGCACATACGGCGAGGAGCGGTTCTCCAAGCAGATCGCACGGGAAATCGTACGCCGGCGTGAAACCGAGCCGCTGACCACGTCGGGCCAGCTCAATCGTTTGGTGGACGAGGTCGTGCCGCAGGCCCACCGTCCCGCCGGCAACCCCGCGAAACGCGTCTTCCAGGCGTTGCGCATCGAAGTCAACGGCGAACTGGACAAGCTTGCCGGCACGCTGCCGCAAATCGCCAACCACCTTGCAGTGGGAGGACGTCTGGTGGTGGAGTCGTACCACTCGTTGGAAGACAAAACCGTCAAAGCCTTCATGAACCAAGGGCTTAAGGTCGACGCTCCGGCGGATATGCCCGTGGTGCCGCCCGACATGATGCCGTTCTTCAAGGAACTGACCCGCGGCGCCATCAAGGCGGACGCGGAGGAAATCGCCAACAATCCACGATCGGCGTCCGTCAGATTGCGCGCGGTGGAATTGACCAGACCGATTCCCGCACGATGGCGCAAACGGTTCGACCAAGGCGCGGATTACGCAAGCATGACCAGACAAGGAAGAAGGGACTGAAGTGGCGGCACCAAGAACGATCGCTTCGAATGCGGCTCCGGCCGGCCGCAAAAGCCAGACCGAGACCATCGGCACCACGCGTCCCGAACTGCACGTCATCAAAGGGACCAGAGTCGAAGGCAACGGCATCCGTCACGGCTTCGAACAACTCATCACATGGACGCGGACCCGCAGCACGCCGCTGCTGCACCTGGTCATCGCCGTGGTGTTCCTCGGCGTATGCCTGCTGGGCTCACTGATGCTGCGCACCCAAATGGTGCAGAATTCCTTCGAGGCGAGCCAAATCGAAACGCATATCACCCAGCTGACCCAGGACGTCGAGGATGATCAGGCCAAGCTCGACGAACTTGACGCCTCATTGCCGAGCAAGGCCGAAGAGATGGGCATGGTCCCGCAGAAAGGCGCATTGACCATCGATCTGAACGGCTATCAGGCAAACGCAAGTGGAGACAAGACCCGGTGAACCCTATCCGCAGGATCTACACGTTCTTCCACAAGAACCTGTTGACGAAAACCATGGCCATCGGCGTCGTTCTGGCGCTGATGGGCACCACCTGCCTTATCCAACTTGCCAATATTCAACTGGTCAACGGCAAAGGCATGGCGCAGGCCGCGGCGCAAAGCCGCACCACCACCGTGACGTTGAAGGCTCGACGCGGCAAGATCATGGATACCAATGGCGCGATTCTCGCGCAAAGCGTCGAACGCTACACCATCATCGGCAACCCCGAACAGGCGCAGGCGTTCATACCGACCACCTGCACCAAACAGACCGGCAGCAACTGCCACCAGATCAACGGCAAGCCGGTCGGCGTGACGGGAGCCGCAGCCGTGGCTCGTCTGCTGGCCCCCGTATTGGGCATGGACGCCACGGAACTGGGCGCCAAACTGTCGATCAGCGGGCAATACGTGGTATTGAAGAAGGACGTGACGCCTGCGGTCAAGCGTAAAATCTCCAAGCTGAACCTCGGCGGCATCGTCTACGCGGAACTAAGCAACGAACGTCTGTACTCCAACGGCACTTTGATGGGCTCGTTATTGGGTGGTGTCGACGCCGACGGCAAGGGCGTGGCCGGCATCGAGCAGATGGAAAACAAGACATTGACGGGCCGTGACGGCTACCAGGTGTACCAACAGGGCAACAGCGGCGTCGAAATCCCTGGAACCATGACCGAATCCAAAGACGCGGTCAACGGATCCGACGTCACCCTCACCATCGACCGGGATGTGCAGTGGTACACCGAGAAAGTGCTGAGCGACAGCGAAAACAAATACCATTCCGCTTGGGGCATCGCCATGGTCCAGGACGTGCAGTCGGGCGACATCCTCGCTTTGGCGGACAGCGATACGACCGAGGCCGGAAGCGACCAGGCGAAGATGGGCGCCTCCCGGGCGGTGAGCGAGACCTTCGAACCTGGCTCCATCGGCAAGGTGCTGGCCATGTCGGGCATGCTGCAACTGGGATTGCACAAGATCGATGACAAATTCACGGTACCGAACACGGTGACCGTGGAAGGACAGACCTATAAGGACGCGGTGGACCATGGCAACGAACATTGGACGCTCGCCGGCATCCTCGAACAGTCGTCGAACGTTGGCATGGTCATTGCCGGAGACAAGATGACCAACGAGCAGCGGTACAACTTCATCAGCAAATTCGGTATCGGACAGGCCACAGGACTGAACCTGCCAGGCGAATCCGAAGGCGTGCTGCACCCCTCGGATAGCTGGGACAGGCGAACCCGCAACACCGTGCTGTTCGGTCAAGGGTACACGGTGAACGTCATGCAGCTGACCAACGCGGTTTCGGTGATAGCCAACAAGGGCGTCAAAAAGCCGCAACGCATCATCAAGTCCATCACCGACACCGCGGGGCATGTCGAAGAGCAGCAGTCCAAGGGCGAGGCGACACGCGTCATCGACGAATCCGTGGCGAGCCAGATGCTCAACGCCATGGAATCGTCCGCTGAACACTACAACACTTTCGTGAAGGTCGACGGCTATCGTATGGCGGCGAAATCAGGCACAGCAGAAGTCGCCGGAGCGAACGGCCAACTGACCTCGATCATCAGCGATTACTCGACGATCATTCCCGCGGATAATCCACGCTTCGTCATCACCGTGGTGCTCAAAGACCCCCAAGGCAGCTTCGGCGGTTTGACGGCGGGTCCTGTCACCGCGGAGATTGGTGAATTCCTTATGCAGAAGTATGAAGTGCCGGCGTCTTCACCTCGCACGGATGCTATTCCGGTGAATTGGTGAGCGAATACGTATTCAGACACGGAGGGGCGGAAAGGTGAGCGCGGTCAGCGAATCCATGAACAGACGAATGACTTTAGGGCTGCTTGCCAGCCGATACGGTTTCGATCTTGATCCGACGTCGGCGGCTGAAGTGACGATCACTTCCATCGCGGATGATGTCGAATCGGTGCGTCCCGGCGCACTGTTCGTCCCGTCCGCCGATGTGGACGTGCACCAGTTGTCGCAGGCTCAGGAGCAGGGAGCATATGGCGCGATCGTGCCCCATGCGCTGCGCGGTCAAACCGACGACATCCAGATTCCGCTCATCTACGCCGAACCCACCATGGGACAGCTCGGCAAACTGGTGAGCGACATGGCCGGCAATCCGTCCGACGCATTGGCCGTATTCGCCATCACGGGGAAGAACAGGGAGATCGTGGAATCCGAAGTGAGGAACCTCGCGGATTTCCTGCACATGCTGGGCAACCCCGTCGGCGTGATCAGCTCGTCCGATTCACAGTCATTGGAACGCTTCCTCAATCTGGAATATCCTCTGTCGGCCATCGATGTGCAACGTACCATGGCGGTGTGCGCCGAAGACGGCGCAGCCGCTGTGATCCTCGCGTTGGATGAAGAGACCCTGCGTGAGGACGCGTTGCAATCGGTCAGCGTCGATGTGCTTGCCTGCGATGACAACGGGCTGAGCGATGCCGAGGTTGCGAAACTCGTCGCAAAATTCGGATGCGCGGTCGGCAAACAGACCCGCATCGCGGGACGAACCCAGGAATCCGACCTGCTTGCGGCGCAGGCCGCGACGCATACGGCCAGACGGACAGCCGTTCGCTGTCCCTGTCCATCGCCATGGTGCTGGCCGCCGGCGTGAGGAAAGCCAACATCAAAAGCGCGTTACGCGTCTCGCGTGACCTGAACTAAACGTGGAACGAAACATTCTCCACATCAAACACAAACCCAACCATTAGAGGAGTAACGACAGTGAGCAGCCCGACCATGATGCCGATGAGCCTGACGGAGATCGCGCAGGCGTTGATGGACGGTTGATGCCGACGACCATGCCGACCGACGAACCGGTGGCCATCAGCGCTTTCACGGATTCGCGCCAGATCGTGCCGGGATCCGTTTTCGTGGCGATTGCCGGCGAACGCGTCGACGGTCATGATTTCGTGCCGAAGGTCGGCGCGCAGGGGGCCGTGGCCGCACTGGTCGACCACGAAATCGCGGGCGCGCAAGTGCCGCAGATCGTCGTAGAAAACACCGTCAAGGCGTTGGGAGCGCTCGCCAAGCATAATATCGAGCGCCGGCGCGCGCTGGAATCGCCGTTCACCGTCATCGGCATCACCGGTTCCGTCGGTAAAACCACCACCAAGGATCTGCTCAAATCGCTGCTGTCCAAAATGGGCGACACCGTCGCTCCGGTCGGATCGTTCAACAATGAGATCGGCCTGCCGCTGACGTCGCTCAAGGTGAACGCCGACACGCGTTTCCTGGTGGCGGAAATGGGCGCCAATCACGTGGGCGAAATCGCCAACCTCACCTCCCTGGTTCCGCCGGACATCGCCGTGGTGCTCAAGGTGGGCGTGGCGCATCTGGGAGAATTCGGCTCTGCGGAACGCATCGCCCAAGCCAAATCGGAAATCGTACGCGGACTGGTGCCGGGCGGCCTGACCATCCTCAACGCCAACGACGAACATGTGGCCGCGATGAGCGCCATCGCTCCGGCCGATGTGCTGTGGTTCGGCCTGCCGCAGAAAGAAGACGCGCAACTGGACACGACCGCGCGCGACGTGCGCTGCGACGAGCTCGACCATCCGTCATTCGTACTGGAAGACAAGACGGGCCGGCACGCCAACGTCACGCTCGGCATCTGCGGACAGCACAACGTCATGAACGCGCTTGCCGCAGCCACGGTGGCGATGACGTTGGGCATGCCGATTGACGACGTGGCTCCGGCCTGTCCGACGTGACGAGCATCAGCCCGCATCGCATGGCGGTGTCCACCGTCACCAAGCCCGAAACGTCGTTCACACTGATCGACGATTCGTTCAACGCCAACCCCGATTCCATGAAGGCCGGACTCGATGGCCTGTCGCGCTGGCATGCCGGCGCCGAGCAGCAGCCGTTCAGAATAGCGGTTCTCGGAGCCATGTTGGAGCTCGGACCGGATGAGCATCGCCTGCATGAGGACGTCGGCAGATACGCCGTCGAGGGCGGTGCGGACGCGCTTGTGACGGTCGGCAGCACTTCCGACGAGGCGTTGGACGCGCTTGCCGAGGCCATGGCGCAGGGCGGCAAGGCGGTTGCCGCCGACCCGACGATGGTGCAATGGGCGCATGATGCCGAACAGGCCGACCGAATGGTCACCCGGCTTGCGACCGACCATGAGGGTACAGTGGTGTTGCTGAAAGGATCCCACGCGTCCGGACTGAGCGCTCTGGCGGAGCGTTGGACGCAAAACTGACGGAATCGGCGTCGTGCCGATCATAGCTGACTGAAACGGAGAAGATCAGGTGATTTCACTCATCATCGGCATTATGGTGTCGCTCGTCGTGACGATTGTGGGCACTCCGCTGCTGATTAAGTTGGTGCACAAACTCAACTACGGACAGTACATCCGTCAGGATGGCCCGAAGTCGCATCTCGTCAAGCGCGGCACGCCGACGCTTGGCGGCGTGGTCATCAACCTCGCGGTGGTGCTCGGCTGGTGCTCCTCGGCACTGTATCGGTTCCTCACCAGGGGAGAGGTGCCGTCGTGGTCCGCGGTGTTGGTGCTGTTCGCCATGCTGTCGATGGGATTCCTGGGATTCATCGACGATTTCGCGAAGGTCCGCAAGAAGCAGAGCGAGGGACTGACCGTCAAGGGCAAGTTCATCGGACAGTTCATCCTCGCCACCATATACGCGGTGCTGGCGCTGATTCTGCCGACCAAATCCGGCTTCCCCAGCGCCCAGGCCGGCATGAGCTTCATCGAAAAGCCGTTCTTCAGCTTTGAATTCGCCGGTCGTGTCGTGGCCATCGTGCTGTTCGTGATCTGGGTGAATTTCCTGATGACCGCATGGACCAACGCCATCAATCTGACCGACGGTCTTGACGGCTTGGCCGCCGGCTCCTCGATGATCGCCTTCATCGGCTATGCGATCATCGCGTTCTGGGAGTTCTACCACCTCAAGGTTCGGACCATCCAGGCTTCACCTATGCGGTGTCCGATCCTCTTGACCTGACCATCATCGCGGCGTGCGCGGCCGTAGCCTGCTTCGGCTTCCTGTGGTACAACTCCAATCCGGCCTCCATCTTCATGGGAGATACCGGCTCCTTGGCGCTTGGCGGTCTGTTCGCAGCCATGTCCATCGCCACGCACACCGAATTCCTGGCGATCATCCTTGGCGGTCTGTTCGTCATCGAGACCATGAGCGACATCATCCAGGTCGGCTACTTCAAGATGACCCACAAGCGCGTTTTCAAGATGGCCCCGATCCATCATCATTTCGAATTGAAGGGCTGGCCGGAAGTGAAGGTCGTGGTCCGGTTCTGGATGATCGAGATGCTGTTCGTGCTGATCGCCTTGGTGCTGTTCTACGGCGATTGGGTGGCCCGTTCCGGCCTATGACACGATTGCGGGCGCGGCTTTACGCCCGCAATATGAGTGTGCTATCACGGCAAATGACGTTTCCGATTGAAGGGTGATGGATATGAATATGGATGGCAAGACCGTAATCGTGGCTGGTCTCGGTGTCTCCGGGCAAAGCATGATGGAAGTGCTGGGCTCCCGTGCCGGCAGAGTGCTGGGCGTGGATGAGAAGAAGCCGGACGCCGACCTGCATTCCTTCGACCAAATCGATTGGGACAATACCGACATGGTGATGACCTCGCCGGTCTTCAACCCGCGCACGCCATTCATCCTTGAGGCGCAGAAACGCAACATACCGGTCATGAGCGAAGTCGAACTGGCCTGGCAGCTGCGCGTGAACAGCAACACCACCGGCAAGCCGGCGCAGTGGATCGGCATCACCGGCACCAACGGCAAGACCTCGACCACGGAAATGACCTCCGAAATGCTGACCGCATGCGGCCTGACCGCTCCCGCCGTCGGCAACATCGGCAAAGCCGTGTCGCACGCCGCCGTCGACCCCGCGAACGACGTGCTCTGCGTCGAACTGAGCTCGTTCCAGCTGCATTTCACCTATTCTCTGGAACTCGACTGCGCGGCGATCACCAACATCGCCGACGACCATCTCGATTGGCATGGCGGCATCGAGAACTATGCCGCCGACAAGGCGAAGGTGTTCCACAACGTCAAGAAGGCGCTGGTCTACAACGCCGACGACGAACGCGTCACCAAATTGGCGTTCGCGGCCCAGACCGCGCCGGAATGCCGCCGGATCGGCTTCACGTTGGCCGAGCCGAAGGACGGGCAGATCGGTGTGAAAGATGGCTGGATCGTCGACATGTCCGGCATTGCCGGCGGAGAAGCGGGAAAGCCGTTCCAAGTGGCGAAGGTCACCGATTTCACGCATCTGACCGAGCCGGATGGCACGGTCTACCCGCATCTGCTCGCCGACGCCCTGACCGCGTTGGCGCTGGTGTTGGGTCTCGGAGCAGACAAAGACAAGGCGTTGGCCGCGCTCAAGCAGTTCACGCCGGGCGGCCACCGCATCCAGACCGTCGCCGTCGCCAAAACGTCCGACGGTGGCACCATCCGTTTCGTGGATGACTCCAAAGCCACCAACGCGCATGCGGCCAAGGCGTCGCTTAACAGCTTCGCGGACAAGTCCGTGGTGTGGATCGCCGGCGGACTTGCCAAAGGAAGCCGTTTCGAACAGCTCGTCGCCGACCAGGCGCACACCATCAAGGCGGCTATCATCATCGGCAAGGACCAGCAGCCAATGCTGGACGCGTTCAAGGCAAGCGCTCCCGACATTCCCATGTCCATCATCGATCCCACGGACAACGACACCGTCATGGCCCGCGCCATCGACGCTGCCGGCACCTACGCGCAATCCGGCGATGTGGTGCTCATGGCTCCGGCCTGCGCGTCCATGGACCAGTTCAAGTCGTACGCCGATCGCGGAAACCAGTTCGCGCAGCAGGCTCAGCGTTGGGTGAATGAGCATGGGGAAGCCTGAGGCCAGCCGTAGCATCACGTCTTCCGCAAGCCGTCCGAACATGACGGACGCGCCGCGGCACAGACACGAGAACCGTTGAAGAACGGCGGAACGCGTAATCTCGCCAACCCGTTATGGTGCTTCCACGGATTCCGCCTATGCGTGATCATCCTCACGATCTTCGGCGTGATCATGGTGTTCTCCAGCTCTTCGGTGAACATGATCGCCAACGGGCAGTCGCCATGGGCGCAGGCGCTGAAACAGGGCATGTACTGCGTGTTCGGCCTGGTCATAGCATTCATCACGATGATGCTGCCGGCCAGCTTCTACCGAAAGATCAGCTTCTGGTTCCTGCTTGGCGCCATGGTCATGCAGGCCGCCACACTGACACCATTGGGCGTCGAAGTCAACGGCAACAAAGGATGGATCGGCATTCCGGGCGTGTTCACCATGCAGCCCGCGGAAATCGTCAAGCTGGCGTTATGCATCTGGATGCCGAACGAGCTGATCAACGCGCGCAAGCAGGTGAAGAAGGTCGGCGCGCCCCGCGCGTACTCCAAGCTTATTCTCGGCTATCTGTGCGCGTTCTGCCTGGTCATGTCCGGCAAGGATCTTGGTACGGGCTTGATTATTCTCGCAATTGGCGGCATTGCATTGCTGCTTGGCGGATTCCCCGGCAAATGGCTTGCCGGAGCCGCGCTGCTTGGCATATGCGGTATCGTCGGATTCATTCTGACCAGCCCCAACCGACTCGGCCGCATCATGGCGGCCTACCGGACCTGCTCTCCGTCCGACCTGCAGGGCGTGTGCTATCAGGCGGTCCACGGCAAATACGCGATCGCATCCGGCGGCTTGTTGGGCGTCGGCATCGGCAATTCCGGCGAGAAATGGGGCTATCTTCCCGAAGCGCACAACGATTTCATCTTCGCCATCATCGGCGAGGAAACCGGATTCGTCGGAGCAGCCATGGTGATTCTGCTGTTCATCGTCATGACGTGGTGCATGCTGATGGTGGCCGTGCAGGTCCGCGACCGGTACATCACCATGGCGTTGGTGTGCATCGCGGTATGGATCGTCGGCCAGGCGTTTGTCAACATCGGCGTCGTCGTCAGCCTGCTGCCGGTCATGGGCGTGCCGATGCCGTTCGTATCAGCAGGCGGATCGTCTCTTATCATGTGTCTGGGGGCCGCCGGCGTGGCCATCAGCCTGATGAAGGAGCAGCCGCAGGTCAAAGCCGAGAACCGCATACTGTAATCGGTTCCCGTCATGCGAGTTGCGAAGCAAGCAAAAGAAACGTAGACGAAATGTAAGTATCTGCATCGGCGGCGGTATGCCGCGTGGCCTGCCGCCGCATGGTGGGCTAAGCTCGTGGATTATGAGCAATCAGAAGCATATCGTTCTTGCCGGTGGCGGCACGGCAGGCCACGTCAATCCTCTGCTCGCCGTGGCGCATGTGATTCGCGAGCTTGAACCGGAAGCGGATATCGCGGTGGTGGGCACCGCCGTCGGTCTGGAGCATGATTTGGTTCCGCAGGCCGGTTTCGAACTGGAAACCATCGAAAAAGTGCCGTTCCCGCGCAGGCCCAACAAGGCTGCGCTGCAGTTTCCAGCCAAATGGAAGGCCGAGAAGGCCAAAGTACGTGACATCCTCACCCGGCATCAGGCCCAAGTGGTCGTCGGTTTCGGCGGATACACGTCCGCACCCGTATACGCGGCCGCGCACAGCATGGGCATTCCGATTGCGATTCACGAACAGAACGCACGCGCAGGCATGGCCAACAAGCTGGGCGCGCGTTGGGCGTCCATGATCGGTGCCGCATACGCCCAGCCAGGACTGAAACCACGCAGGGGCGTCGAAGTCGAACGCGTGGGCCTGCCGCTTCGTCCGGCAATCGCACGATTGGCGTCCGATCTGGAACATGACCGTACCGCCACTCGTAAAGCCGCCGCGGCGCAGCTTGGCGTCGATCCGGACCGTCCGCTCGTGGTCATCACCGGCGGATCCTTGGGTGCGGTGAACGTGAACAGGGCTGTGGCCGCTTCCGCCAAGGATCTGCTTGCGCACGCCCAGGTGATTCATCTGACCGGTAAGGGCAAAGACGACGAAGTGCGTTCCTTGGTGTCGGTAAGCGCCGGAGAGGACGTGCTCGGCGAGCTTGGCCCCGACCACGTTTCGGATGGCGATTACCGTGTGGCTCCCTATCTGGAACGCATCGATCTGGCGTTCGCCTGCGCCGATCTGATCATCTGCCGTTCCGGAGCCGGCACGGTCAGCGAGCTGACGGCTTTGGGACTGCCGGCGATTTACGTGCCTCTGCCGATCGGCAATGGCGAGCAGCGTTTCAACGCGCAGCCCGTGGTCGACGCGGAAGGGGGCTTGATGGTGGCGGATGGCGATTTCACCCCGGATTGGGTCCGTGGTCATGTGCCGGAACTGCTTGCCGATCCGGACAAGCTGTCCCGATACGGTGCCAACGCGTGGAAATACGGCATCCGCGACGCCGCCGAAGTCATGGCGAAGCGCGTGCTCGCGCTAATCGATCAGCCAGCTGATTAACCGGCCGAACAATCATGACCGCACTCCGTGGGAGACCATGGGTGCGGCCATAATGAAATGAGCTTGAAAACAATTTACGAGGAGCAATCGTGTCTGACAACCAGCGTGAAGCCGGTACCATAATTCTTGACCCAACCCATGCGTCGTTCGCACCTGAAGAGACGGTGCATGACCTAGGTGCCACGCATTTCATCGGCATCGGTGGCGCAGGCATGAGCGTGCTCGCTGAAATGCTGCATGAGCAGGGCGTCGAGGTCGATGGTTCGGACCGTGAGCCAAGCGCCAAAACCGACCGTCTGCAAAGCCTCGGCATCACCGTCGAATTCGGCCAGCAGGCGAAGAACGTCGAAGGTAAGAACACCGTCGTGTTCTCCAGCGCCATCAAGCCGGACAATCCGGAAGTCGTCGCCGCGCATGAGGCAGGGGAGCGCATCGTGCACCGCAGCGACATCCTCGCCCTGCTGATGAACGCGAAACGTGCGGTGACCGTGGCCGGCGCCCACGGCAAGACCACGACCAGCTCCATGCTGGCGCACATTCTCGTGAACGCCGGAGAAGGCGAACTCGCCGATCCGAGCTATGCCATCGGCGGTTCCATCCAAGGCAAAGACGGTGCCATTTTGGACGGCGGCCATGCCGGCAAGGGCAACGTGCTGGTGGCCGAGGCCGACGAATCGGACGGCAGCTTCGCCAAATACCATCCGCAAATCGCCATCATCACCAATTCCGAAGCCGACCACCTTGACCACTACGGCACTCAGGACAACTATCGGGCCGCATTCGTGGACCATGCCGGACACGCCACCAAAGCCGTAATCATGTGCGGCGACGACGAAGGCAACCTTGCCGTGCTACGTGCGCTTGACGCCACCGTGGCCGGACGCACGATCGTCTATTCAACACGGAACGCCGCCGAATTGGGCGACCTGAACGGTGCCACGCTAGTACGCATCGAATCGGAAAGCGAAACCGCCGAAAGCGGAGCCGAACATTTCACGCTGCATATTCCGGGCGGACTGATCGGCGAAGAGGAGCGCCGCATCGCAGTGACGCTTACCGTTCCCGGCATCCACAACGCACGCAACGCCTCCGCGGCGATTATCGCGGCCGCGCTGTTGGGCATGGACGTCGAACGTGCCTCTGCGGCGGTCACCTCGTTCCTCGGTGCCGCACGCCGCTTCCAGGTCCGTGGCACCGTCAGCCAAGTGACGGTCGTCGATGATTACGCGCATCATCCGACCGAAATCGCTGCGCTGCTGGATGCGGCCCGTCGCCGCTACCCGCAGTCCAAGATCCGTGTGATCTTCCAGCCGCACCTGTTCTCCCGCACGCGTTTCTTCAGCTCTGAATTCGCGCAGCGCTTGCCAAGCCGATGACGTCATCGTTACCGGCATCTTCCCCGCGCGCGAGAAGCAGGAGGATTTCCCCGACGTGACTCCGGCCACCATCGTGGACGAGGCGCTCAAGCTTGAGCATGAACCGGCAAAGGACTGGATCCGTGGCGTCGAAGACATGCACACCGCGCCAGATGATGGTGATGCGCGCGCATCATGGCGACGTCATCTTCACCGTAGGCGCCGGCGACATCACGCAGATGGACGAGGTCATCCTGCATGCTCTTGAAGCGCATCGTTGGGATTGCGAGGCTGATGGCTCGACGGGTCATCAGTTCCGGCAAGGATGTGCAGGAGACGGACCAGTCGGGCGGACGACGTTCCGGACGGTCCATCTCATCGGAGCATGCCGAAGGACGGTCGATTGAAGGGTACGCGGACCGTTCAAAAGCCGAAGGCTTCGTAGACGCGCGACGTTTGCAAAGCGAGGACCTGGTTTCCAAAACCCTGCAGGAGACCACCGGCACGATCGGCATCATGACACGTCCGAAAGTGGTTGATTTCGGCGAACGGCTCAAGGAACGCCGTCAGGCTGGCGCGCGAGCCATAGTCCTGCGCGTGCTCATCGGTCTTGTCGTAGCCGTGGTTTTGGGAGCTGTCGTCTGGCTGTTCCTCTTCTCGTCGGTGTTCCGTTTGGAGCCAGGCAACATCAGCGTGGTCGGCGCCAACGAATGGGTGAGTGAATCGCAGGTGCTTGACATCGCGAGGCAGCAGTCCGGAAATCGTTGTTCCTGGTTTCGGATGGAGCCGTGGAGAAGCAGATCAAGGCGATTCCGGGAGTCACGTCAGCCAAGTCGAAGAAACAGCTGCCGAACTCGCTTGAAGTGACGATCAAGGCGCAGAAACCCGCGGCCATGCTCAAAACCAGCGAGGACCATATGACGGCGGTCGACAGCAAGGGCCGCGTGCTCAATTCCGTCAGCGGCGTTTCCGTGGAAGGCATTCCCGTCATCGAAGTGCAGAACGTCGATGCGAGCCTGTCTAGGCGTCCTATCAAGGAAGCGTTGAAGATTCTCAGCTCACTGCCGGAATCGATGCGCAACTCCATCACCAAGGTCACCGCGGCGACCCAGGATTCCATCACCACGGAACTCAATGGGGGAGACCGCGTGATCGTATGGGGTGATTCCTCGGACCTGAAGCTCAAGAAAGCGGTGGTGGACAAGATCGTCAATGATCCGAACGTGATTGGAGACAAGCATAACGTGGACGTGTCCGCGCCGTTGAGACCGATCATCAAATAGCGTTATTGCGCAACGTCACTGCATGACGGAGCGGAAGTACTTTGATCTAGCTCTTTTTGTCTTGACAGAAAAACGAAACGCGCTCTGGACCTTCTTTCCAAGGGAGGGCCAGAGCGCGTTTCCGCGTTTGGATGGATGGTATTAGCCGTATGCGTTGAACGGGCGTCAGTCCTTGACGATGGTCTTGCCTGCGGTCGCCCCTGGCGTCAAGTCCTGAATCTCCGTGATCTCCAGAACGGGAATGGTCATGGGCTTCTTCGTGCCGTTATGTTCGGCCACGGCGACCTGCTCATCGTAGATCGCATCATCGGAATGCAGAGTGACGTTGCCACGGAAACGATAACCTCGCTTCTGCTCAAGATTGGCCACTGCGATGACCAGTTCGCTGCCGTCGAGCAGATTACGGTACATTTGGCCGGCGGTACGCTCGTGATAGCGATATGAGTGTCATCGATGACGAACGTGCTCATTTTCGGCCCCAAATCGACGTGTCCATCCTTGCCGATGGTGGCCACCCAAGCGAGATTGCTGCTGATGAAATCCTTCATTTCCTCTGTAAGCTTCGCCATGATATCGTCCCTTTCGATGGTTGGCTGGCCGGCGGCTTGTAATATTGGAAGGCGCCGGACGGTTATTTCGATGATACGGAGGCGTTGCTGCGACATGCGTTGTTTCACCGAACGAGAAATGTGATTACCAATACAGAAAGCCGTCATTGCTGACACATGATTCGTGCCCACATTTTGCCCATGTTTTTGAGAAATATCGCGATAAAGGGTGAATTGCAGCGAATTGCAAAAGTGGTGGAAACCGTTGGAAATAAAGGAAAAGCCGCCATTTCTGGCGGCTTTCAATCCGTGGAGATGCGGGGAATTGAACCCCGGTCCGATGACCGAACCCTCAGTCTTCTACGTGCGTAGTCTGCTGGCCGTGCGGCGGTTTTTCTGCCCCATCGATGTCGCAGACAACTGATGGCGAGCATATCTACAGTAAAAGTCCCTTGCCGGCCCTGTGGCTCAGCCGGTAAGGCAAGTCTTCTAAACGACGCTCAACATCCCCCCAAAGACGAGGGGGAGTGAACGGAGCGGCTGCTCACTGGTTAATCCTGGCGCGAAGCTCAGGCAGCGAGAGCGAACTCAGTGCGGTTAGATTTAGCACTTATTCTTTTGTAGGGGGCATCCACGAGCGGACCCTACGTTCTCGGCACGCTTCCCTGCGACGAACAGGTCACCGTCGAAACCGATCATCCCCAAATATTGAATTATCAAACCTTCCGGCTTTATAGCCAGAAATTTCAAGATACCACGGTTTATCCGACAAACCAAATTATGCTATCGGCGATTCATCATACCGACGAAACTTCGCAAAACCGGTAAAAAAATTCCGCATGCCGTTATTTGACGGCATGCGGAATCGGTGATGATGAAAGGAAAGATACGCTTACTTGGCTGCTGCGGCGAGGTAATCCGGAACGCCTTCGGTCGGGTAGGCCGGCCAGCCGCCTTCCTTGGTGCACACGTAGGCGGCGGTGTTCACGGCCGCGCGATGCGCTTCCTTGAGGGAGGCACCGGACAGGATCTTACCGGTGAAGGAGCCGGAGAAGGAATCGCCGGCTCCGACGGTGTCGGCCACCTCGACATGCGGGGTCAGCAGAGTGGAGGTCTCGCCGTCCTTGGCGATGATGGTGCTGAAGGTCGCGCCGCCGGTCAGGATGGTGTACTCCAGATCGAAGCGATCCATGAACCACTTGCAGGCCTCTTCGTCGTTGCCTCCGGAATGGAGAACATCTCACGCATCATGATGAGCTCGTCGTCGTTGATCTTGAAGATGTTGGCGTATCCCAGCAGCTCCTCGATCAGCTCCTTGGAGTAGAAGTTGGCGCGCAGGTTGATGTCGAAGAACTTCAGCGCGCCTTCCTTGGTATGCTGGAGCAGTTTGATGATGGTGTCATGCGATTCCTGGGAACGCAGACCCAGCGTGCCGAAGCAGATGGCGTCGGCCTTGGACACGGCCTCGGCGAGTTCGTCGGTGTAGCCGATGTGGTCCCAAGCTACGTTCTGCACGATGGTGTATTCCGGAATGCCGTTGGTCAGTGCCACGGCGACGGTGCCGGTCGGGTATTCGTTGGTCTGCACCAGCGTGTTGATGCCGGCCTTGTGCGCATCGTTGAGCAGCTCGGCGCCCAGCTCGTCGTTACCGACGGCGCTGATGGCGTAGCTTTCTGCGCCGTTCTGGGACGCGTGGTAGGCGAAGTTGACGGGAGCGCCGCCGGCGCGCTTGCCGGTGGGGAGCATATCCCACAGGATTTCACCGAGGGCGATGACGATTGGCTTGGACATGGGTGGTTCCTTTCTTTGGTGGGCGGCGTGCTATGCGACGTCGAAGAACATCGATGGATGTTCCAAAAAATTGGTGATGGCCACGGCGGCGGCACCGGTGACGGTGGCGTCGGTGGGCAGGGCGGACAGGGTGATTCGGGTGTTGCGCCGATTTCGGGGATCGTGCGTTCGCGCACGACTTGTGTGACTTCGTCGAGCAACGGCTGGCCGGCTTGCGCGATGATGTCTCCAAGAACGATGTGTGTCGGATTGAAAGCGTTGATGATGGTGACCGCGCCGTACCCAACGTATCGGGCAACATCGAGCATCAGAAGCGTCGCGGTCTCGTCTCCCGCGTTCGCCTTGGCGAACAGTGCTGCGCAAGCCTGCGCATGCGTCATCGTCTCGCATCCGGGAACGATGCTCGGGTTGGCGTTGAGTTGTTCGTGGATGGCGTTGGCGGAGCAGTAGCGTTCCAGGCATCCGACATTGCCGCAGTCGCATGGCTTGCCGTTCACGTCGATGGAGACGTGTCCGATTTCCGTGGCGGTGCCGTGCTCGCCGTAGTAGATGGTGCCGTTGTCGATGACTCCGAGGCCGATGCCTTCGCCAAGCAGATAGTAGGCGAGGGAACCTTCCGACAGTTCCGGATTGAACAGGAACTGCGCCAGCGCGCCGGCGCGGGCGTCCTGTTCGACGAACACGGGGACGCTGAATGCGTTGCTGAATTCGTCGATGAAGTTGATTTGCCTCCAGCCCTGCATGGAGGAGACCAAAGCGGTGCGTCCTTCGTCCTTTAAATAGGGCCCCGGAACCGCCATGCCGACGGCCACGATGCTGGGGTCGTCCTTGATGAGCTGGCGTACGGTATCTCGAATGCGCTCCACCGTTTCGGGGATGTGCTCTTCGCTGACGGTAGGCAAGTCGGACAGGAAGATACGGTTGCACTTGAGGTCGAAGACCGCGATTTGCACCAGACTGCGGGCGAACTTCACGCCGATGATGTGGTATTTGGCGCAATTGAGATTCAGACCGATGGAACGGCGGTTCTTGTCTCCGTCCATGTCGCCGGTTTCTTCGATGATGCCCTGCGCCAGCAGTTTCGCGGTGATTTTGGTGATTGCCGCCGGAGTGAGCTTGATGGCTTTGGCGATCTGCGCGCGTGAGCAGATGCCATTGTGGTACAGGTATTGCAGGATGCGGGAACGGTTGTTTTCCGAGATCGATGACTGTTGGGCGCTGTACCTACTCATGCTCACCTCCTTGCGACAGTGCATGGACCTCGTTGAACTTCTTAATATATTAACGCCGTTAATTGATTAATGCAATTCGTGTTGTGCCGCGTGTCGCGCGCTTATCTGGGTCTCTCTGTGCGAAAGCAATGAGTGAAAAAGAAGGACGTAGACCTTGAATGCGACTTTGGCTGGGTCCGTCTCATAAAATGGCTGGTTTTTCTTATTTTCTTTCACTAGTCGTTAAAACGTTGGAATTTCGCCGTTTTAATGCATAGCAGAAAACGGCGAATATAAGGTAGGTGGGTAAAACGGCCTCCAATGAAACGTACGGTTAACATTGCGCGCCGATTCTTGTCACTATATCGCCTTGCACAGGGGCGATTCGGATAGAAAAGAGAGGATTCCATAGTGAATCGCAAGAAAGTTATCGCCGCTCTGGCTTCTGTCGCGGCTCTGGCTTCCCTGGCCGCCTGCGGCGGCGTGAAGGACGGTGGCGCCGCAACTGGCAACACCATCACCGTCGGCACGACCGATAAGATCACCAGCCTTGATCCGGCTGGCTCCTACGACAACGGTTCCTACGCCGTGCAGATTCAGGTGTTCCCGTTCCTGTACGCGCAGAACTACAACACTTCCGAGCTGTCTCCGGACATCGCCGCCGATGACGGCACCTGGAGCGCCGACGGCACCGAGTTCACCGTCAAGCTCAAGAAGGGCCTGAAGTTCGCGAACGGCCACGATCTGACCGCCTCCGACGTCAAGTTCTCCTTCGACCGTATCAAGAAGATCAACGACGAGAACGGTCCGTCCTCCCTGCTGGCCAACATCGAGTCCGTCGAGGCCAAGGATGACACCACCGTCGTGTTCCACTCCGCGGTCAAGGACGACGTGACCCTGAAGCAGGTGCTCTCCAGCCCGGCCGGCCCGATCGTCGACGAAGAGTCCTTCTCCGCCGACAAGCTGACCGATGCCAACACCATCGTCAAGGACAACGCCTTCGCAGGCCCGTACAAGCTCACCTCCTACAAGGTGAACGAGGCCCTGGCATATGCCAAGAACGTTTCCTACAAGGGTTTGACCCCAGCTAAGAACGACGTTGTGCAGGTCAAGTACTTCGCCGATTCCTCCAACCTGAAGATGGCCGTGCAGCAGGGCCAGGTCGACGTGGCCTACCGCTCCATGACCCCGACCGACGTCGAGGACCTGTCCAAGGACAACAAGGTCAAGGTCGTCAAGGACCGGGCGGCGAAGAGCGCTTCCTTGCCTTCAACTTCAAGATCATGCCGTACGGCGAGAAGTCCAGCGAGCCGAACGCCGACAAGGCCAAGGCCGTGCGTCAGGCCGTTGCAAGCCTGATCGACCGCAACGAGCTGGCCACCAAGGTCTACAAGAGCACCTACACCCCGCTGTACTCCTTCATTCCGGATGGCCTGTCCGGCCACGACGACACCCTGAAGGAAGCCTATGGCGACGGTTCCGGCAAGCCGGATGCGGCCAAGGCCAAGAAGACCCTCGAAGCCGCCGGTGTGAAGACCCCGGTAGACCTGAAGCTCCAGTACAACCCGGACCACTACGGCCAGTCCTCCGCCGACGAGTATGCGGCCATCAAGGCCCAGCTCGAGGAAGGCGGCCTGTTCAAGGTCGACCTGCAGTCCACCGAATGGACCCAGTTCAACAAGGACCGTGTGGTCACCGAGGATTCCGATGGTTCCTACCCGGTCTACCAGCTCGGTTGGTTCCCTGACTACTCCGATCCGGACAACTACCTGTCCCCATTCTTCCGTGACGGCAACTTCGTGAACAACGGATACTCCAACAAGGAAGTCAACGATCTGATCGTCAAGCAGGCCGGAGAGACTGACGCCAAGGCCCGTGAGGACCTGTTGAAGGAAATCCAGAAGCTCGAAACCGATGACCTGTCCACCATCCCGCTGCTGCAGGTGCCCAGGTTGCGGTCACCGGTTCTAATGTGAAGGGTGTCGTCCTTGACGCTTCCTTCCGCTTCCGCTACTCGTCCGTGACCAAGGCCTGACGGAAGGCTTTGACCGCCCCTGCCTGACCCGCCTAAGTCAGGCAGGGGCTCAATTTGTATCTAAAACACCAATAAGGAAAAGGAGCCCGACGTGACGCAAAGCGCAACCGAGGCTCAGCCGAAAGCCAAGAAAAACAAGCTTTCAAGCGGATTCTTCCGTTTCGTGCTCACACGCTTTCTGCTGATCATTCCTACAGTATTTATTCTTGTAACCATCGTCTTCTTCGTGATGCGCGCTACCGGCGATCCGATTTCCGCCGCTCTTGGTGGCCGTCTCACTCCCGAGGAACTGCAGAAGCGTATCCACGCGGCCGGTTATGACCGTCCGCTCATCGTGCAGTACATCGATTATCTTGGCGGCCTGCTGCATGGCGATCTCGGCACCACATTGACCGATAACCAAAAAGTGAGTACCATCCTTACTCACTATGGTGCCGCTACATTCGAGCTGGCGTTCCTCGCGCTCATCGTCGCGCTCATCGTCGGCATCGGCTTGGGACGCATCGCCGCACGCAAGCGTGACCACGCGGCCGATGCGGGCATCCGCACCTTCGCCATCCTGTGCTATGCCACCCCGGTGTTCTTCCTCGGCCTGATTCTGAAGCTCATCTTCGCCATCTGGCTGAACGTGCTGCCGGCATCCGGGCGCTCATCGCTTGGCAGCGAGATGCAGTTCTCCCGACTGGTCTCGCCGACCGGCTTCTACATCATCGACGCGATCCAGTTGGGTGATATGTCCGTGTTGCTTGATGTGCTCCGTCACGCTGTGTTGCCGGCCTTGCGTTGGGCCTGCTGACCGCCGGCGTGTTCATCCGTTTGGTGCGCACCAACGTGATCGCCACCTACAATTCCGGCTACGTCGAAGCGGCACGTTCCCGCGGCGTCTCCGAGAAGCGTCTGCTCAACAAGCACGCATGGAAGCCGGCGTTGATTCCAATCATCACCGTCATGGGCATGCAGATCGCCTGATGCTCGCAGGCGCGGTGCTCACCGAAACCACCTTCGAATGGAAGGGACTCGGCTTCATGCTGTCGCAGTACCTGAAGGCACGCGACTTCGTGGCCGTGCAGGGCATCGTTATCCTAATCGCCATCATCGTGGCCGTCGTCAACTTCATCGTCGACGTCATCGCCGCGTTGGTCGACCCGAGAGTGAGGTACTGACATGACCGCAGCATCTGCCAACAAGGTCACCGTTCCAGGCGACAATCGTCTGGACGAGCTCAAGCTCGGCAACAAGACGCCATTCTGGCATAAGATTCCGATCATCAAGGAACTACGCGTCGCAGTCGGCTGGCAGAAAGGCATGCTGATCACGGGCCTCGTGCTCACGGCGTTCTTCCTGCTGGTCGCCATTTTCGCGCCGCTCATCGCGCCATACAGCTACGCGCAGCTCAAGGGCGCCGACGGCGTTTCCTTCCCGGCCCAGGCGGCACCGTCCTCCGAACACATCTGGGGCACCACTGCAGGTGGCTACGATGTGTTCAGCCGTGTGGTCTGGGGTGCCCGCACCGCCGTCATCGCCATCGTCGTCGCGGTATTGCTGTCGATTTTCGCAGGCGTGCTGCTCGGCCTGGTCTCCGGCTATTTCGGCGGATGGGTCGATCGTGTGCTCGTCATGATCGCCGACGCCGTGTACTCCTTCCCGTCGCTGCTGCTGGCGATTCTGATGGCGATCATGATCTCCCACGGCCAGTCCGGCCTGTGGAGCGGCATCTTCGCCTCCGGCATCTCCATCACCGTGGTCTATATTCCGCAATACTTCCGTACCATCCGTGCCGAAGTGATCCGCATCAAGGAATCCGCGTACGTGGAATCCGCCCGCGTGGTCGGCGCCTCCACGTGGCGCATCATGACCAAGCACCTGTTCAAGAACTCCACACGAACCCTGCCGGTCATCCTGACGCTGAACTCCTCCGAAGCCATCCTGACCCTTGCGGGCCTGGGCTTCCTGGCTTCGGCATCGAACCGACCGCGGCCGCCGAATGGGGATACGACCTCAACCGCGCCGTCTCCGATGTGACCGCCGGCATCTGGTGGACCGCCGTGTTCCCGGGTCTGGCCATCGTGCTCATCGTGCTGGGCATCACCCTGGTGGGCGAATCGCTGAACGATCTGGCCGATCCGCGTCTGCGCGCCCGCAAGTCCGCAGGCGAAGTGGTGGGTTCCATCGAAGACACGTCCGTGGACCCCAGCCAGGAGCCAGGCAAGCGCAACGAGGTCGTCGCCGAACTTGAGGCGGCGAAGAATCCGATGGGAGCCAGCGACAAACCGGTGACCGTCACCGACCGTGATCCGTCATTCGTGGCTTCCGAATGGGCTTCCGAGGAAGGGGAGTGAACCGATGAGTGAAATCAAGGAAGGCAATCTCGCCGAGATCAAGGACCTCAGCGTCTCGTTCATGACCGACGCCGGTTCCATCAAAGCCATCGACAAGATCAGCTTCGAAATTCCCCGTAAGAAGGTCATCGGCGTGGTGGGCGAGTCCGGTTCCGGCAAGTCCGTGACCGCACGCTCCCTCATCAAGCTGCTGCCGGAGACCGCTACGACCTCCGGCGCGGTGTACCTGTCGAACCGCGCGGGCACCGAGGAGCTGGAAGTGCTGTCGCTGTCCGGCGAACAGCTGCGCGAAATGCGCGGCGCCGAAGCGGCCATGGTGTTCCAGGAGCCCAATTCGGTGCTCAACCCGGTGTATACCATCGGATGGCAGATCGAGGAAGGCCTTCGCGCCCATGGCATGAAGGACAAGAAGGAACTCCGTGCCAAGTCCATCGACATTCTCAAGAAGGTCGGCATTCCGGACGCGGAAACCCGCATCGACTACTACCCACACCAGTTCTCCGGCGGCCAGAAGCAGCGCATCGTCATCGCCATGGCCCTGGTGCTCAACCCCGGCCTGATTCTGGCCGACGAGCCGACCACCGCCCTCGACGTGACCGTGCAGGCCGAAATCCTCGACCTGCTGCGTCTGGCGCGCGACGAGTTCGACGCATCCGTGCTCATCATCACCCACAACATGGGCGTGATCGCCGACATCGCCGATGAGGTCGTGGTCATGTACCGCGGCCACGTCGTCGAACAGGGCAGCGTCGAGCAGATCTTCTACTCGCCGAAGGACGACTACACCAAGCGTCTGCTTGCCGCCGTGCCGCGTATTGGCCAGAAACTGGTCGTCAAGGATGCCGATGGCAAGGTCATCGAACGTGAGAAGGATTGGCGCGATCAGCCATCGCGGTCGAGGCCAAGGGACTGACCATCACGTATCCGGGTCATCTCATGCAGCCTGATTTCAAGGCCGTGGACGGCATCGACTTCACCATCCACCGTTCCGAAGTGCTCGGTCTGGTAGGCGAGTCCGGTTCCGGCAAATCCACCACTGGCCGTGCCATCGCAGGCCTGCAGAAGGTTTCCGGCGGTTCCCTGAACGTTCTAGGCATAGAAATGAACGGTGTGAAGGAACGTGATTTCAAGCCAAGCGCGCCGACATCGGCTTCGTGTTCCAGGATCCGGGCAGCTCGTTCAATCCGCTGATGACCATCGCGGAAAACGTGGCCGAACCGTTGATCGTGCACAAGAAGTTCTCGTCGGTATCAGACGCCCGCAAGTATGTGGGCGATCTGCTTGAGATGGTGCAGCTTCCGCGCGCTACATGAACCGTTTCCCGCACGAGCTGTCCGGCGGCCAGCGCCAGCGCGCCTCCTTGGCACGCGCGTTGGCGTTGAAGCCGAGCCTGCTCATCGCCGACGAACCGACCTCCGCGTTGGATGTGTCGGTGCAGGCGAAGGTGCTGGAACTGTTCAAGAAGCTGCAGGCCGAAATCGGCTTCGCATGCCTGTTCATTACCCACGATCTCGCCGTGGTCGACATGCTCGCCGACCGCATCATGGTGATGCACAAGGGCCAGATCGTGGAACATGGCGATGCGGACCAGATCATGCAGAATCCGCAGAACCCATACACGCAGAAGCTGCTGGCCTCCCTGCCGGTGCCCGATCCGCGCGAACAGCGCAAGCATCGCGAGCATCTGCATGAGCTGCTTGCCGCCCAGCAGTGAGCTGATCCACGGAATCTAATAAAAAGGAATCCCCGCAACGCTTGAAACGTTGCGGGGATTCCATTTTATGATGTATGGAAGGCGATTTCAGCGGATGGTGCCGTTGAAGGCAAACTGGGCATGGGAATCGCCATTCGCCTTGGCCTTCAGATATTCGCGTACGTAAGCCATGCGTTCCACCGTGGTGGCTGCCAACGGTTCGGGCAGAGCATCAGGGGAGAACCAGCCACGTTGAGGCTTTCCTCATCGCCGACGAACGGCTCCGTGTTGCCATTCGGATCGGGCCTGCAGATGAACAGGTGATCCATGTACATGGTGTTGTCCCCATTCGCATAGGTGAGGACCTTTCTGGACGATTTGACCGACACCAGATCGGTGACGACCACATCCACGCCGGTCTCCTCCTTGACCTCGCGGGCAACGGTATCGGCCGGTTCCTCTCCGGGCTCGTTGATGCCATACACCATGCCCATTCGCCGGTGTCGGAACGACGCCCCAACAGCACACGGCCCTGCTCGTCCTCGACATAGCCGGAGACGCCCATGAGCCATAACAGATCGTGGCCTATTTTTTCACGTAGCGAGAGCACGAATTCAGGCGTGGGCATGATGCATCCTCAGGCCTTCACGCCTTCGGCGGCCATATCGGCCATCCACGCCTCGACATCGTCGATCTGCTTCGGAATGCCCGCGGAAATCCATTCCGGACCATCCTCCGTCATGAGCACATCATCCTCGATACGAATGCCGATGCCACGGTATTCCGGCGGAATCAGCAGATCATCCTCACGGAAGTACAGGCCCGGTTCGATGGTGAAGATCATGCCCGGACGAATCTTGGCGTTCTGATACGACTCATAACGCGCCTGCGCGCAATCATGCACGTCGAGACCCAGATGGTGGGCCACGCCGCAGGCGAGCCAACGGCGATGCTGCTGGCCTTCAGGGGAGAGCGACTCCTCGACATCGACCGGCAGAATACCCCAGTCATGCAGACGTTCGGCGATCACGCGCATGCACGCATGATGGATGTCCGAATACGTGGCGCCCGGCTTGGCCGCCTCGAAACCGGCCTGCTGGGAATCCAACACGGCCTGGTACAGCTTCTTCTGGAAATCGGTGAACTTGCCGTTGGTCGGGAACGTGCGGGTGATGTCGGCGGTATACAGGCTGTTGACCTCCACACCGGCGTCGATGAGCAGCAGCTCGCCCGACTCCACGGTACCGGTATTGCGCATCCAATGCAGAATCGGAGCGTGGGCGCCGGAAGCGATGATGGTGTCGTAGCCGACCTCGTTGCCTTCTTCACGGGAGATGGCGTTGAACGCGCCCTCCAGCATGCGCTCCGAACGCGGCTTGCCAAGGGAAGACGGAATCTTGCGCAGAATGTTGTCGAAACCATGCTTGGTTGCCGCGACCGCCTTGCGCATCTCACGAACCTCATACTCATCCTTGCACATGCGTGCCTCGGCGGCGAATTCGTGCAGCTTGTCATCGGCAGCGGTGTTGTTGTCCGGATCGGCGAAACCGTTGGCTTCACGGATCTCCTCGACCATGCTGGTAATCGCCGGATCGGCTTCGCGGATCACGCGCACGCGCACCGCGCCGGCCTCAGTGCCGACATCCTGCTCAACGCGTCGGGCAGCTGCGCGATGTCGTTGGTTTCGATGCCGGTCATCGCGGTCATTTCCTTCACACCGGCACGCGGACCCACCCAATACTCGCCATAATGGGCGTTCATGAAAAAGTCCTGCGTGTAATGGTTGGCACGCGGAGCACGAACAGTTCCGGAACATGCGTCTTGCCGGCCTTCGCTCCGGAGAATCCGGATCGACGGGATTCAGCACCAGCACCGCGCCGGCCTCGAAATCCTCACCCAAACCGGTGTAGTAGGAAAACGTCGTATCCGGACGGAACGCGTAATCGCAATCGTTGTTGCGCACCTTCGGCTGTCCGGCCGGAATCACGATACGCTCGCCCGGGAACGCCTTGCCCAACGCCTCCAGACGCGCCGGCGTGTACTTGGAGGACTCCAACGGCTCGATCTGCGGCTCGTTGTCATCCCAACCGGTGGTCATGAACTCCTTGAACGCCTCGGAACGCGGACGCAGCGAACGATTGTTCACACGATCGCTCATGGCCTGATCCGGTCCCGGAGCGGCCTCCCGCTCCATCTTCTCGTATTCCTTGTCCTTGTCAGTAATGACTTCGCCCATCACATCTCCTGAACATGCATTCGTAACGTACGGAAATTACCGCAACCCATCCTATAACTTTTCCCGGCGCGCAACGTTCATGCGGACATCTAGAATGGGAAAAGTTTAGTGTGCTGTCCGCAAGGTACGGGAGGAAAACGGGAAATATGTCATTCGAACATCCCAATCGCAACAACGAAAGCATGATCGACGTCGAACGCGACATCATGAGCCGTCCATCGGAACGCAACACCACCAATCTCGACCTGCAACGCATGAAGATGATCCTCGACATCATGGGCCATCCGGAGCAGTCGTTCCGCGTCATCCACATCACCGGCACCAACGGCAAGGGCTCCACGGCACGTATGGCCGAAGCCATCTGCCGCGCCTACGGCATGCGTACGGGCCTATACACCTCGCCCCATCTGGAACACGTCAACGAACGCATCGCCATCGACGGCCAGCAGCTGTCAGACGACGATTTCGTCGACACATGGGACCAGGTCAAGGACCTCGTCGCCATCGTGGACATGAAAATGGACGAGCTGGGCAAGCCGAAGATGAGCTTCTTCGAAGTGCTCACCGCCATGGCCATCTGGAAATTCGCCGACGCGCCGGTCGACGTCGCCATCGTGGAAGTCGGCATGGGCGGCCGATGGGACGCCACCAACGTGCTCGACGCGGACGCGGCCATCATCGGACCGGTCGACATGGACCACATGGCATGGCTCGGCGACACCGTGGAGGAAATCGCCACGGAAAAGGTCGGCATCATCAAGCCGAACTGCACCGCCATCATCGGCCGCCAGCCACACGAGGACGAGGTCATGCCGATTATCGAGGCCGCGGCCAAGGAGAACCACGCCAGCTTGGTGCGCGACGGCGTCGAATCGGAAGTCGTTACCCGAGTGCCGGCCGTCGGCGGCCAGGTGGCCACCCTGCGCACCCCGAACGGCACCTACACGGAAGTGCCGATCGCCAAATTCGGCGAGCATCAGGCACACAACGCGCTCGCCGCACTGTGCGCGGCGGAAGTGGTGATTCCCGTCAACGGCGCGTTGGACGGCGATTTGGTGGCCGAAGCGTTGAGCAGCGTACGCATTCCGGGACGTATCGAACAAATTCGTACCTCGCCTACCATCATCCTTGATGGCGGACACAACGTGAACGCGGCCGAATCGCTGCGTGCCGCCATTGAAGAGAACTATGATTTCCAGCAGCTCGTCGGCGTGGTCGCCATGATGGGGGACAAGCAGGTCGAGGAGTATCTGGCGTGCTCGAACCGTTGCTGAGCCATGTGATCGTCACCGAGAACTCGTGGCGTGACCGAGTGATGCCGGCTGAGGATCTGAAGAAGATCGCGGACCGTGTTTTCGGGCCGGAACGCGTCACCTGCATTCCCGAATTGCCGGACGCCATCCAGGAAGCCGTCAACATGGTTGATGCCGATGACGAACTGGGCGTCGGCTACGGTCATGGCGTGCTCGTCTGTGGCAGCTTCACCACCGCCGGTGATGCGCGACTCATGCTGGAGGAGAAGATCAACCCCGACCTGAAGAAGCCAAAGGCCGAACGTGTGTTCCAGGAAGCCGTCGATCCGGAACCGCGCAAAAAGCAGGACGAGGCTGACGTGGATTTCGAATCCGACGCCAACCCTGATTTCAACATCAACGATTTCGGCAGCGTCGGTCCGGACGATTCCGTTTTAGCAGACGCCGATGCGGATGAAATGGGTGAGGCGGCGGATGCCAACGAACCGGCGGATGCGGAAACGGCTTCGGAAAACGAAACGAAGTGACGAAGCGAAACAACATCGGACGATGACGCCATACGTGCGGCGTACATCGTCCATGTAAAACAGATTGTGGGTGGCTCCCCAGGCAATGGGAAGCCACCCACAACCTTGTTTTATCGTCCGACGCTAAGCAGTCGAAGATAGGCGTGACAAATAATAGCTACGCGCGCAACGCTTCGGCCCGCGCCACGGTATCTTCCACCAGCACGGCCTGCGCGTCGATGACCGGCAGCTGGGGCAGCGGAAACGCCTCGTTGAGCACGCTCAGCTCGGTGCAGCCCAATATCAGCGTGTCGCACGCGCAGGGGCCTGCCGGATCGAGCATATCGCGCAACACCGATTCGTAGCGTTCCAGATTGAGCTCGCCACTACCTTTCACATCGTCATAAATCAGCGAAGTGATACGGGCCTGCAACTCGTCGGTCGGTTCGACGAACGTGTATCCGGCCTCTTCGACGGCACGCTTGTACACGCCGGATTTGCGCGAACCCACGGTGCCGAGGAAACCGACCCGCGGAAAACGATCCTTCGGATAACGTTGAGCCATGCGTGCCACCGCGCCGCGTGGCATATGCAGAATCGGCACCGTCGTCAACGCCTGGAAATCGTCATAGAAATAGTGCGCGGTATTGCAGGTGAGCACAATGAAACTCGCGCCCATCGCCGTTGCCTTCTCGATATCGTCGGCGAGTACGGGGAAGGGATTCTCGTCGGATTCGCCGAGAATGTACGCGGTGCGGTCCGGCACGGAGGAATCGTTGAAGACGATGTAGTCCAGATAATCCTGATCGCAATGGGCATGCGTGGCGCGGTTGACCAAGCGGATGTAGCTTTCGGTGGCCAGCGTGCCCATGCCGCCCAGTACGGCGAAAAACGGTCGTTTCACTTAAGCTCGCCCTTCTTGGTGAAGTACTTGGCATAGCTCTTCTTGTAAATCGAGAACATGTGCCGAATCATCAGCCAACGCAGCGGATTCATATCCTTGGAATACTCCAAGGTGGTACCCCAATCGCCCGACTTGAGCATGCGCTTGCCGGTTTCCTTGTCAGCGCCTTCTGCGACGTAATCAAGGAAAATCGACTTCGGAATCTCAAGCCACAGCTTCGAACCGCGGCCGAACAGGGTGTTGCCGTCGAACGGCGTGTCCTCGACGAGGTCGTCGACGAAATACTTCGCCAGATTGAATCCGTTCAGCGTGACGAAATAGCTGGAACGTCCCTGGCGAAGGTTGATTTCGAACAGCTTGTACTCGCCGTCGCGTTCGTCGTACTTCATGTCGAAATTGGCCACGCCCTCGTATTTGATGTCCTCGAGGAAAGCCTTGATACGACGGAACACACCCTCGTTGTAGTCGGGCAGAATGGCCGCATAATTGCCCGCGGCGACAGGGGAGGGATCCTCCAGCAGCGGGTGGCCGAGGAACATCATACGCACGCGATGATGCTGGTCCACATAGCGTTCAGCACACGCATGCGGGAATCGTCGCCGGGGATGAAGTCCTGAATCACCATTTCGGACGTGTATCCGGCATCGTACGCACGCTTGATGATGGTCTCCAATTCGGCCGGATCGTTGAAGATGTAGGCCTTGCGACGGCCCTTGAAATCGATGTTGAGCCATTCCACCGAATTCGCGGGCTTCATGGCCACCGGATAGCTGAACGGCAAATCACGGTAGGCTCCCGCCTTCACCTCATCGGCGGTGACGGTGCGCGTCTTCGGATGGGGCAGATCATGCTGCTCGCAAATCTGGTAGAACGTGGACTTGTAGGCGAGCTGGCGCGAAAGGTTCACGTCAAGCGTGTTGTATACGAAATATTCGCGAAGATCGTCGCCGCACTGGCTCAGCAGATTGGCGTACACGTCGCCGCAGGGGATGAGCAGCAGCATGCGTTCCGGATCCTCGGCCTTCATACGCTTGCCGAGCTTGAGCATGAAATTACGGAACGTGACGAAGTTGTTGAAATCGTCGACGATGTGCACGTTGACGATACGGCTGAATTTCGTGGGGCTCAGCTGGAAATACGCATACGCCTCGGAAACGAGGCCGTACTCCTCATGGAACGCCCTGGCCATGCCGTAGACGTTGATGTCGCTGCCTAGCAGAATCGGTTGGAATCGTGTCATAATGCCTTCACCTTAGTTGTTATTTGAGACGGAACACGCGTTCCACGATGCGGTCGTCGCCCTCGTAAGGGATGTGCTTGCCGTGGTCTTTGAACCAACGTTCGTTGCCTTTGCCGATGATGAGGATGATGTGCAGATGCTCGGGATCCTTGCGATCGCGGCTTATCGTGGTCTCCACGGCTTCGGCACGGTCGAGAATGGTCTTCACGTCAAGCTGCGGGTTGGTGACGCTGTCGTTCATGTCCGCGCAGACCTGTTCCACAGGCTCGTCGTCGGTGTCTTCGAAAGTGAGCACGAGATGGTCGATGCGGTCCTGCGCGGCGTGGACGATTTCGGCGCGGCGATCGTATGCCTTGTTTCCAGCGGAGCCGGTGATGAGCGTGATTTCCGGCTTTTCGCTGCCGTAACGCTGATCGACGTAGTCAAGCAACGCGGTGACGGACGCGTAGTTATGCGCGTAATCAACAATGGCGATGGTGTTCGACGCGTGTCCTTGAAATGCTCCATACGTCCGGCGATGCGTACCGGCTCCATCTCACGCAACGCGTCCTTGGCCTGTGCGGAACCGAAATCGAAACCGGCCGCACGGGCGATCGCGACGGCCGCCGCCGCGTTCGCATAGTTGAAATCGCCGTCCAATGTCAGGCTCAACTCGCCGATCGAGGTGCCGTCGATGACGATGGAGAAGCGGCTGTGATCGTCATTCGCCGGCGCGGCCATGACGTCTGCCGTGGAATCGCCGCCAAGCGCGAACGTGGTGACGGGAACGCTGGCATGACGTGCGTCCTGCCGGATGAGGTCGGCGCGCGCGCAATCGGCACCCAATACGAGGGCACGGCAGTTCTTGACGATCTGACGCTTGCAGTGGAGATAATCCTCGAACGTCGGATGCTCGATCGGGCTGATATGGTCCGGGCTGATGTTGAGGAACGCGGCCACGTCGAATGTGAGACCGAACACGCGGTCCACCTTGTAGGCCTGCGAGGAGACCTCCATGACGAGATATTCCATGCCGTTATCAACGGCCTCGCGCATCATGCGGAACGCATCCATGGATTCCGGCGTGGTCAGATCGGATTCCACGTAGGTGTGGCCGTCAAGACAATTGTCCACGGAGGAAAACAGCGCGCACTTGCCGCCGGAACAGCCATTGAGCATCGCCTGCGTGAGATAGGCGGTGGTGGTCTTGCCTTTGGTGCCGGTGATGCCGACCACCTTCAACTGGTCCTGCGGACGACCATAGAATTCAGCCGATAGCAAAGCCATGGCCTTGCGCACGTCATCCACAATAAGGCCCGGAGCTTGCGTGGCGTCGGAGAAGTCGTTCTCCGACACATAGGCGGCAAGGCCGCGTTCGTCGATGCCCTGCAGATATTCGGCCTTGAAACGGCCCTTGCAGCACAGGAACGTGCCCGGCTCCACCTTGCGGGTGTCGTAGGTGATTGCGGAGAACGGCTCGTCGAATCCCTTGATGTCGTGCGGATCAAGCGTCCAGACATCGCCGCGGATGATTTCGCGCAGCAGTCCGTGCCTATCGAGCAGTCGGGCCGCCGATTCCAGAGTCAAAGCCATGTTTTCGTGTTCTCCCTGTGTATGAGACGCCGAGCGGATACCGAAGAGCCATTTTAGCGGCAACCATGTGCACGACGTGTGACGTCGGGGAAGTTACAATGAGGGTGTGACTGAACAAGAAACGGAATCCATGGCAGGCCGGCGCGCGCGGTTTGAGAAGCTTGCCATGCCCGTCGTGGACTCGCTGTACCGGCAGGCGATGAAACTGACCAACAATCCCGACGACGCGCAGGATCTGGTGCAGGACACCTTCGAACGTGGATTCAAGGCGTTCGACTCCTTCAAAGAAGGAACGAATTTCGCGGCTTGGATGACCACCATCGAACGCAACGCCTATTTCAACCAGTACGCCAAAGCCAAGCGACGGCCGCAACGCGCCAACGATTCCACCGGCGAATACGACGACTGGGACCTGTATTCCGCGTCCGAGCATTCCTCCGAACAGCTCAAATCCGCCGAACAGGAATACTTGGACGCCTACGCGCCGGAGGAGATCATGGCCGCTTTGAACCGGCTTTCCCCGGAACGCAGGCAGGTTTTCATCGACGCCGCGATCGACGGCAAATCATACAGCCAGGTAGCTGAGGAACAAGCGTGAAAATCGGCACCGTGATGAGCCGGCTCAACCGCGCCCGCACACAGCTGAAACGTGAGCTTGCCAATTACGCCAAGGAACGTGGCTATGCCACTGCCGGGAAGGATCGACCATGAGCGAACCAATGGAACGGCACATCTCCATTACTTCGACCACCACCAACACGAACGGTGTGGTGACGCAGGTGACGCATGCCAGCGTGCATGTCGTGGCTTCCGGGGACTGCTTCGACCCGGAGACCTGTTGCGATGAACGCGAACGTGCGCTGATCGCAGCGATGCGCGCGTACCTGCGGCCGAAACACGCGCCGCAAAGCCTGATCGACAGGCTTGAGGCGACACTTGACCACTGTTGTGACGAGTAATTGGAAGGACGTGCGGCGTTTCATGCGCCAAGTGCCACGCTGATGTGACGCGAGGCGCGCCCGCCGCATCAGCGTCTGAATATGGGAAAACCCCGCGAACCGTAATGATTCCGCGGGGTTTTCCATGCTCTGTGACGCTATTCGCGCCGGCAGGGATCAGGCGTTCGGGCGCTTGCCGTGATTGGCGGCCTTCTTACGACGATCCTTGCGCTTACGTCCGCGCATGCCCATGATTGGACTCCTTTACTTGCGATTAATAAGCCTTCGGGATTATCGCACACGAGCGAGACGTTTGCCAAATTCGGCGTCCGCTGTGTGGCCGGGACTTATTCCGATGATGATTATATCAGTCGAGCATCCCGATGAACAGCGCCGTGCTTGACGTCTCGCCCGGCTTGATGACGATGAGGTCCTTGCCGGTGTTGAACGCGTTCGCGTATGCCGTCTGCGGTTCCACCGCCACGCCGGCCGGATGCTTGATGGCCGGGAAACCGGTGCCGGTGCACACCTGGAACGAGGTGACGGTCTCGTCGCCGCCCACACGCACCTTCTTGCCGTCCGGACGGGTGAACACCGCGGTGACGGTGCCGTCTTCGGCATGCTCCAGATCCGTCCAAGCGTCGTCGAACGGCTGCTCGGTGAGCAGCGTGTCCTTACGCAGGTCGTACTTGGTGCCGTCCACCGGCTCGGTGCCGGTCGGAATGAGGTTCTCGTTGACGGTGACATGCGTGCGCCCCGGCACGGTCAGGCTGCACTTGGCGTTGTGGGCGTCGATCTCATCGCCGTATCCGTTGAAGCCGTTGGCGAGCCACGGGTGGATGGCCAAGGCCCACGGTGCGTCCGCATCGCCGTTGTTGTAGGCGCTGATGTTCAGATGCAGGCCATCGTCGGCGAGGCTGTACGTCGCGGTCACCACGATGTCGAACGGATATCCCTCCATGTTGGGGGCGCGCCAGCTGAGGGTCACGGCATCCTCTTTAAGGGAGACAAGCTTCCAGAACGCGCGCTTGCCGTAGCCGTGGATGGCGTTGTGGCGCTCATGCTCGTCGATCGGCAGCGTGTAGGTCTTGCCTTCGAAGGTGTATTCGCCATTCTCGATGCGGTTCGGGAACGGGATGAGCAGCTGGCCGTGGCAGCAGGTCACCATGTCATCCGGACCGGGGGAGACGATGATGTCCTCGCCCTGGTAGGTCAGTTTGCGCAGCGTCGCGCCCAACTCGGTGACGACGGCATGGTAATCGCCATGCGAAATGGAAAATTGCTGTCCGGTGCGTGGCGGCAGATTGGTGCAGGTCATAAATCACTCCATAGTGTTGTCGACTGTGTTTCCGCTACTATGTTACCGCTCACGATGTGGTGGTGGATGCGCTTGTCGTGTGGAAATTCTGCGGATGAAGACGGCCGATGTCGATTGACGGCGCCCGTGCCTTAATATTGGTGATTGCTGTTGTGATGGATGGATACGATTGGAAGGCGGCTTGACATGGGCAAACGCATCGTGCTGGCGGATCCGCGCGGATTCTGCGCCGGCGTGGATAGGGCGATTCTGACGGTGCGGACGATTCTCAAATCCGCCGATACGCCACGTGCCGACGGATTGCCGCCGGTGTATGTGCGCCGCCAGATCGTGCACAACAAGCATGTCGTCGAGGATTTGGCCGCGCAGGGCGCGGTGTTCGTGCAGGAATTGGCTGAGATTCCCGATGCCGCCGCCGAAGCCGGCATCCCAATCGTATTTTCCGCCCACGGCGTGTCTCCGGCGGTCAAAGCCGAGGCCGCGGCGCGCGGCATGCATGTGTCGATGCCACTTGCCCGCTGGTAAGCAAAGTGCATCGCGAGGTGCTGCGTTTTGTCAAGGAAGGTTACGAGATCATCTACATTGGGCATAAAGGCCACGATGAGGCTGTTGGCGTGGTGGAGGAGGCGCCGGAGCATGTGCATTTGATCGAGCATGCGTCCGACGTCGACTCGTTGGATTTCCAACCTGACACGAAACTGGTGCTGCTTACGCAGACCACGTTGAGCGTCGATGAGACCGCTGGCACGATCACCGCGCTCAAAGCGCGTTTCTCATGGCTTGAAATGCCGCCGAACTCCGATATCTGCTATGCCACGTCGAATCGTCAGGCGGCGGTCAAGCTCGTTGCCGAGCAAGCCGATTGCGTGGTGATTGTCGGCTCCGCGAATTCCTCGAATTCCGTGCGGTTGATGGAAGTCGCTCAGGAGGGACTTAACGCGCGGTACGCCTCAAAAACGGCTGTTGGCGCCGCTGGTCGCGCCCATCGTGTTGATGATGCTTCGGAACTTGACCCCGCATGGTTTGAAGGTGTCGAATCCGTGGGTATTTCCTCGGGTGCCTCCGTGCCGGACGAGCTGGTTTCCGGCGTGGTCGCAGCGTTGCAAGAACTTGGCTACCAGGATGTGAGCACCATCGAAACCATCAAGGAGAACATGCATTTCGTGCTTCCTGCGGAACTGCGCAAATAGCGCGAACCTTTCGCTTACGCAAGTGGGTGGTCGGAACATCGTGTTGTTCCGACGCCCACTTATGTATTGGTGTGATGTATCGGCGTGTTTTTTACCAAGTGCCGATCGGCGCCGCTACCGCGTCGAGCACCTTGAGCAGATCGTTGGGATTGACGCCGACTGAGAAACCGCGTTTGCCGCCCGACAGCAGGATTTCGTCGTATTGCAGCGCGCTTTCGTCAAGCACCGTCTTGTGGTGTGTGCGCTGGCCAAGCGGGGAGATGCCGCCGACCACGTAGCCGGATTCGCGCATGGCGACCTTCGGATCGGCCATCGCCGCCTTCTTCGCGCCGACTGCCGCGGCCAGCGCCTTCAGATCCATATGTCCGCTGACCGGCACCACGCCGACCACGCGTTCGGAGCCGGTGTCCGCCATCAGCGTCTTGAACACCTGATGCTCGTCGAAACCGAGCTTGGTGGCGGCCTCAACCCCATAACCGTCATCCATGTGATCGTTCGAATGCGCGTATTCGTAGGTTTTGAACGGAACTCCGGCTTTTTCCAACTGCACGGTGGCCGGTGTGGAACCGGCGCCCTTCTCATGCTTTTTCTTTGCCATGCCGCCCATAATAAGCCTTCCACGTGTCCGTTGTGGCGTTTCGGATACGAAAAGGGGCTTCCGCCGAAGCGAAAGCCCCTTTGTCTGAGGTTCAGAGACGAACCGTGCGGATTACTCCGCGCCGATTCACTCGGAGATCTCGGCGAAGTACAGCAGGGTACGCACCATGTTGCAGGTGAAGCCGTACTCGTTGTCGTACCAAGAGACGGTGCGAGCCATGGTCAGGCCGTCAACGGTGTTGACATCGGTCTGGGTCGGATCGAACACGCCACCGTGGGTGTCGCCGATGATGTCGGAGGACACGATGCCATCCTCGTTGTAGCCGTAGAAGTCGGTGTCGGAGAAGGCGGCCTTGAAGGCGGCGTTGATCTCATCGGCGGTGACTTCCTTGTTCAGGACGGTGGTCAGCTCGGTGACGGAGCCATCCGGAACCTGGATGCGCTGGGCGTGGCCCTGCAGCTTGCCGTTCACGGACGGAACGACCTTGCCGATGGCCTTGGCGGCGCCAGTGGAATGAGGAATGGTGTTGATGGCGGCGGCGCGGTTGTTGCGAGCCTTCGGGAAGCGCGGGCCGTCGAGGATCATCTGGGTGCCGGTGTAGGCGTGGATGGTGGTCATGAAGCCAGCCTTGATGCCCCAGTTCTCGTCCAGCAGCTTGACCATGGCGGCCATGGAGTTGGTGGTGCAGGAGCCGGCGGACACGATCACGTCGGAAGCCTTGAGGGTCTCGTGGTTCACGCCGAACACGATGGTCGGGGTGGTCTCGTCCTTGGCCGGAGCGGAGATCAGGACCTTCTTGGCGCCAGCGTTGATGTGGGCCTGGGACTTCTCAGCGGAGGTGTAGAAGCCGGTGCACTCGAGCACGAACTCAACGCCGTCGTTCTTGACCCACGGGATGTTGTTGGCATCCTTCTCGGCGTAGACCTTGTATTCCTTGCCGTCGACCACGATGGAGTCGTCGGTGGAGGTGACCTCGACCGGGGTGCCATCGTCATGACGGAAGGTGCCGTGGGTGCTGTCGTACTTCAGCAGGTAGGCCAGCATGGACGGGGTGGTCAGATCGTTGATTGCAGCGACCTCAATGTCACCGGCCTGGCCGCCACGAGCCTGCAGCTCGAAGATACGGCGGAAAGCCAGACGACCGATACGACCAAAGCCGTTAATACCAATCTTAACTGTCATGTAATTCTCCCTTTAGGGTAGGCCACGCGTGTGCCAGGCACACTGAAGCCATTGTTTACCAACACCGTCCACTGTAGTGCGTCACCTGTACTTAGGGCAACGTTCCGAGGCGCGTGTTCCAAAATGCAGTGCGATTTTCAGTGAACGCTCACATGCATGTCCCGCATGCGTTCAACGGCCGCTTGGCTCGACCAGCGCGGAGGATACGTCCGTGTCCAATGCACCGAGATCTCCGGAGAAGCCATGCCATCGCGCCACGTGCGGCAGGGGAGCCTCGATGGGGAACGTGACGATGAGCGTGCCATGCTCCACCGTGATGCGGGACGGCCTGCCGGCAAGGAACTCGTTGCTCAGTCCGTTGACGCGCGTGCTGCTCATGTCGGCGTGGTGCAGCTCGTATTTCAATCCCGTTTCGCTTACGCCGGTCGAGATATCGCTGTGGGAGAACACGGAGACCATGCGTCCCGCAACGGCGTCGTCCGCCGGGAAATCGAGCGCGCCGTCGCAGATCGCGGTGACGATCGATCCGTCGCCGTGCAGGTAGCCGGTCGCGCCACGGTCGGCCAGTAGCGCCATAAGCTGGATATTGGAAATCGTATGGTCGATTCGTCCGCCGAGCGCGCCGTATATGTGGAACGTGCGCGCGCCGCGCAGCCAGCCGATCTTCAAAGCCGACAGCAGGTCGGGATCGTCCTTTTCCGAAGGCGATGCGATGGTGCGGTCGTTTTGCGTGGGGCGGTCGCCGGTAATCGAATCGAAGTCGCCGACCACGAAATCGGCGTCGATGCCGAAGGCACGGGCGTGGTCGAGGCCGCCATCCGCGGCGACGACGAAGGCGTCATCCGGAATCGCAGGGGTCTCATCGTAATAATCGCCTGCGCCGAAGATCACGCAGGTGCGGGCATCGTGGAAATCCATACCCGGTAGTGTAGCCGTGACGGACGAAAGGAAAGAATCGTCATTTTCATGGCTATGCGGCATACCTAAAATGTCTGAAACCTGTGGAGATTGTCACGCATGAATCGGTTCGGAGGCGCGGCGGCGGTTTTTCGACATGCGGATGCTGGTACACTGACACCGAGTTTGTTTTGAAGGGATTGCAGATAATGTGCGGAATTGCTGGTTTCGTCAACGATATGCCCATTGACGTGAAATGCCCGGTCCTCCAACGTATGACCGACATGATCGCGCATCGCGGGCCGGACAGCGAAGGCCATTACATCGACGAGCATGCGGCGCTCGGCCATCGAAGGCTCAGCATCATCGACCTCGGCGGCGGCCAGCAGCCCATCTACAACGAGGATGGTTCGAAGGTCATCACCTTCAACGGCGAGATCTACAACTATCAGACGCTGCGTGAGGAATTGATCGCGGCCGGACACACCTTCACCACCAAAAGCGATACCGAGGTGCTGCTGCACGGCTATGAGCAGTGGGGTGTGGATTTGCTGCAGCGCGTACGTGGCATGTTACTTTCGTGATCTGGGACAAGAACAAGCAGGAGCTGTTCGGCGCGCGCGACCATTTCGGCATCAAGCCCTTCTACTATGCGAAGATGAACGGCACGTTCATGTACGCGTCGGAGATCAAGAGCCTGTTGCGCCACCCCGATTTCGTCAAGGAGCTCAACGCCGAGGCGTTGAAGCCGTATATGACCTTCCAGTATCCGGCGATCGGTGAGACCTTCTTCAAAGGCGTCTACAAGCTGCCGGAAGGGCACTATTTCACGTACCGGGATGGCAAGATGGACATCCACCGGTATTACGACGAGGATTTCCGCGAAGGCAAGCAGAAGCTGGGCGAGCTGGTGAACTCGATCGACCAGACGGTGTGCGATTCCGTCAAGGCGCACCAGATCGCCGATGTGGAGGTCGGCTCCTTCCTGTCGAGCGGTGTCGACTCCAGCTACGTCGCCGCCGTGGCGCGTCCGCAGCACACGTATTCGATCGGTTTCGGCAAAGGCACGTACAACGAATCGCAGCAGGCCGGCGAACTGGCGGAACTGCTCAAACTGAACAACACCGCCGAGTCGTTGACCGACGAGGAGGCGTTCGCCGCGTTCCCGCGCATCCAATGGCATCTCGACGAGCCGGACTCCAATCCGAGCTGCGTGCCGCTGTACTTCCTGTCCGCATTGGCCGCCAAAGACGTGAAGGTGGTGCTGAGCGGCGAAGCGCCGACGAGTTGTTCGCCGGATACATCGACTACGGCGTGCACACCAAATTCAAGCCCATCAAGGTGGTGACTCGCTGGCTCACGCATCTGCCAGCCGGCGCGCGCAAGGCGATCGCCCGGTTCTGCAAGGGCAAGACCTTCCCGGGCGCATGGCATCTGTACGCCAATCTTGCGCCGGCCGAGGAAAGCTTCATCGGACAGGCACGTGTGTTTGAGGAATCGCAGTCCGAACAGCTGCTCAAGCCTGAATACCGCAAGGCGCCGAGCGTGCAAAGCATCGTCGATAAGACGTATGCGCGTGTGGAAGGCAAGGGTCTGAGTGAACTGAAGAAGAAGCAGTACCTTGACATGCATCAGTGGATGCCGGGTGACATTCTGCTCAAGGCCGACAAGATGACCATGGCGCATTCGCTGGAATTGCGTGTGCCGCTGCTCGACAAGGAGCTCATGGGCGTGGCCGAGCAGGTGCCTACCAAGTACCTCATCACCGACGAGAACACGAAATACGCGTTCCGCCAGGCGGCGGGACGTCATCTGCCCAAGGAATGGTACGACCGTGAGAAGCTTGGCTTCCCGGTGCCGATCAAGAAGTGGCTGCGTGAGGAGAAGTTCTACAAGTACGTCCGTTCCGTGTTCGAACGCGATTACGTCAGCCAGTTCTTCGACCAGGACGCGCTGCTGAAGATGATCGACGACAACTATGCCGGCAAAACCGACGATCGCCGCAAGATCTGGACCGTGTACTCATTCCTGACGTGGTACGACGTCTACTTCGTGCACGACGGCGAGAAGCCGGACGTCATCGCCATCGCCTGACGGCGGATGCCGTCCGAATGGTGACGAACACCCCGGGACCGGTGCGACACGCGCTGGTCCCGGGGTGTGGTATTATCTACAAGGCTTGAGAAATCAAGAAAGCGGGATATCCCACCTGGAAGCCTTTCAGGCCTCGGGTTCAGGCAGATGCCTTCCACCGGTCGTCTCGGTGAGATATGTAAGCCGCTCTTACGGGTTTACGGCGCGTTGTGATGCGTTTTGGCATGCCTTGAACAATCGAGACTTTGGAAACTGCCAATCAAAGGATGTTCCGTTGCATGGAATATGAGGATTGGAGTCATCATCAGCGACGAACCACGCATTAACGACGAGATTCGCGTCTCCCAGGTGCGTCTGATCGGCCCGAACGGCGAGCAGGTGGGAGTCATCGCGACTTCCGTCGCATTGAACCTGGCAAAGGAAGCGAACCTCGATCTCGTCGAGGTGGCGCCCAACGCGAAGCCTCCGGTCGCCAAGCTCATCGATTACGGCAAGTACAAGTACAACGAGAAGATCAAGGCTCGTGAGGCGCGCCGCAACCAGAGCACCGCGGAAATCAAGGAAATTCGCTTCCGTCTGAAGATCGACGACCATGACTTCGAGGTCAAGAAGGGCCATGTGGTGCGCTTCCTGAACGGCGGAGACAAGGTCAAGGTCACCATCATGCTGCGTGGCCGCGAGCAGTCGCGACCGATCGGCGGCGTCGAGTTGCTGCAGCGTCTCGCCAGCGAAGTGGAGGAATACGGCACCGTCGAATTCGCTCCGAAGCAGGAAGGCCGCAACATCATCATGACGCTCGCGCCGAAGGGCAAGAAGGTTCACACCCAGTCCGAGCAGCGTCGTCGTGGTGATCAGTCCCGTGCCGAACGTCAGGCTCGTCAGGCCGCACGCTTGGCGGCCAAGCAGGAAGCCCAGGCTCAGGCAGCGGCCGAAGCCAAGGCCGCAGTGACGTCCGACAAACCGAAGACTTCCGAAACGAAGTAACAAACAAGGAGGGCAGCAATGCCGAAGATGAAAACTAATTCCGCCGCTTCCAAGCGCGTCCGCGTGACCGGTTCCGGCAAGCTGATGCACGCCGGCTCCGCAATGCGCCACAACCTCGAGCACAAGTCCGCTCGTAAGCGCCGTGAGCTGAAGGCCGACGGTGTTCTGGCCACTTCCCAGAGCAAGAACATGAAGAAGCTGCTCGGTCGCTGAGCATAGCGAGAGCTTAGAAACAAAGACTTAATAGAAAGCTGAGGAATCAAATATGGCACGTGTCAAGCGCGCAGTAAACGCCCACAAGAAGCGTCGCGTCGTTCTCGAGAGGGCTTCCGGCTACCGCGGCCAGCGCTCCCGCCTGTACCGTAAGGCCAAGGAGCAGCTGCTGCACTCCTTTACCTACAACTTCCGCGACCGCAAGGCTCGCAAGGGCGACTTCCGCAAGCTGTGGATCCAGCGCATCAACGCTGCCGTCCGCGCCGAAGGCATCACCTACAACCGCTTCATCCAGGGCCTGCACCTTGCCGGCATCGAGCTGGATCGTCGCGCTCTCGCCGAGCTGGCCGTCTCCGATCCGGAGGCTTTCAAGGCCATCGTCGAGCAGGCCAAGGCCGCTCTTCCGGCTGACGTGAACGCTCCGAAGGAAGCCTGAGTTTCCCCGACGGTTCACCTGTGAACTTCAGAACCCCCGATCCGGCAAACGGACGGGGGTTCTTGCGTATCGCGTTCCCCATACCGGATACTTTGAATAGACTTTCCGGAATGTTGATTTCCATCCAATGACGGCTTCCACTTGGAACGAAAGTCCTTGGAATCCTCCATGCGGGCAACGCGTTCCGTACGGGAACGTGACGGAACGGACACGACAAATGATGACGATGCAAACGGAGGACCACGATGACGGATATCGAACGCTTGATTGATCAGTTCCTCGCGTACATCGACGTGGAACGAGGACTTGCGAAAGCCACGGTGCGCGCATATGACTCGGACCTGCGCAAATACAACGGCTGGCTTGCGACGCAAGGCATTCAAGACCTTAATGCAGTGACCACGCAGGACGTGGAACGATACATCGCCTTTCTTGACGATTCCGGAGAATCCGCGCGCAGCAAGGCACGAAGACTGGCCAGCATCCATGCATTCCATCGCTTCGCACTGAACGAACATGTGGTATCCAATGACGTTGCGGCACAGGTCAAGGCTCCCAAAGGCGCGACGACGCTGCCTGACGTGCTCACTGTGGACGAGGTGGCCAGTTTGCTGGACGCGATCCCCGTCTCGCAGAATCGGCCTCAATCCGAAGGCATGGCGGACATGCCCGATGATCCCGCGATGCTGCGCGACAAGGCGTTGCTGGAATTCATGTACGCCACCGGAGCCCGCGTGTCGGAAGCGTGCGGCGCGAATCTTGACGATGTCGACTTGGAATCGAACGTTGCGAGATTGATGGGCAAAGGCTCCAAACAACGTCTGGTGCCGGTCGGCAGTTACGCATGTGAGGCGATCGCAAGATACCTCAAAAACGGACGGCCGCAGCTCGAGTCGAAGGCGAAAGGGCCCACCGAACGACGCGCGTTGTTCCTCAACAAGCGCGGCAAACGACTGTCAAGGCAATCGGTGTGGAGATCATCCGTGCGGCCGGGGAACGCGCGCATATCGACAAGCCCCTGCATCCGCACACATTGCGCCATTCCTTCGCCACGCATCTGATCCAAGGCGGGGCCGACGTGCGCACCGTGCAGGAACTGCTGGGTCACGCGAGTGTCACCACCACGCAGATCTACACGCATGTAAGCCCGGAGAACCTCATCGAGACATATCTGACCTCGCATCCAAGGGCAAGATAGCATGAGATGCATGTGTTGCTGCCGTTTCTGACGGCGATGATGGGCTAGCATGGAAACAGTGGAATTTTTGACACGAGGATGTTGGTAAGGTAAACGGTATGCCTACGGATTTGCTTGGACGTGATTATGAGACGTTTCCCGCACCGGAGCCGCTGCAGACGCACGGTCCGGCAAGGGTCATCGCCATGTGCAACCAGAAGGGTGGCGTCGGCAAGACCACCAGTTCCATCAATATCGGCGGCGCGCTAAGCCAATACGGCAGGCGCGTGCTGATCGTCGACTTCGATCCGCAAGGCGCCGCCACGGTGGGTCTCGGCATCAACGCCAACGCGGTGGAGGACACCGTGTACACGGCGTTGTTCAATCCGCGCATGGACGTGCACAGCGTGATTCACCACACCGATTTCGAGAATCTCGACATTATGCCGGCCAACATCGATCTGTCCGCCGCCGAAGTGCAACTGGTCACCGAAGTGGGACGTGAGCAGGTGCTTGCCGGTGTGCTGCGCCAGGTCAAGGACGAGTACGACGTGATCATCATCGACTGCCAGCCATCGTTGGGCCTGCTGACGGTGAACGCGTTGACCGCGGCCGACGGTGTGATCATTCCGGTCGCTGCCGAATTCTTCGCGCTGCGTGGCGTGGCGCTGCTCATGCAATCCATCGAGAAGGTGCAGTCGCGCATCAATCCGAGCCTTGAAGTGTATGGCGTGCTGGTCACCATGTACACCCGTACCCTGCATTGCGAGGAGGTGTTGCAGCGTATCTACGAGGCGTTCCAAGGCAAGGTGTTCCATTCCGTGATTTCGCGTTCCATCAAGCTGCCGGATTCCACGGTGGCGGCTGCGCCGATCACCATCTACGCGCCGAACCACAAGACGGCGAAGGAATACCGTGAAGTGGCCCGCGAGCTGATCGCCAACGACATCGTGGCCTGAACTTTGCAAGAGCCCCGTTGGGGGCTCTTGGTGTTTATGAGCGACTCGACACACTTATAGTCATGTTGACTATAAGTGTTAGACTCCTTTCCTGTAAGCAATTCGAAGTATTGGAAGAGGCCATCAATTGATCATGGGCAATGTCTCGGAACGGCGCAAGCAGCTCCGCAGGTCGGCGTATCCGTGGTGATTCTGGCTTTGGGACCGGTTCCGCAGTCAGATGTGGGCGCTGGTGCCGCTTCGTCCGGCATGGGCTCCACCCTGTGGATGCCGCTGGTCAAACGCGTCCGTCAGCCTTTTTTGGGGCAATGGCGTTGCCGGGAGGCGGTCTGAGGGCCGACCATTCATTGGAACAGTCGGCGTATGCCGCACTGGAATCGACGACGTCGCTGCATCCGAAATATCTTGAGCAGCTTTACACGTTCGGCGATCCGGCACGTTCGCATGGCGGTCTGCCGATGGTGTCCATCGTGTACTGGGCCCTGGTGGGCGAGGCCGATGGACGAATCGACTTCGCCGGAGGGGACAACGTCAAGTGGTTCCCCGTCAACCATCTTCCGGAACTTGCGTTCGACCATCGCACCATCGTCGAATACGCCATGAACCGGCTTCGCGGCAAAATCGAATCGCCTGACATCGCCACTCGATTGGTGGGCGAGCGATTCACGTTGAGCCAACTGCATGACGTGTACGAGGCGATTGCCGGACAGCGTATCGATTTGGCGAATTTCCGCCGTAAAATGCTCGCTTCCGGACTGTTGGAAGACACCGGTGAGAAACTGCGGATCGGCCGTAACAGGCCGGCGGCGGTCTACCGGTACAGCCGGAAGCCGGGAACGGATTTGTGGACCGAAGCCGGAACGGCATCCGAATCGGACGACACTCGAATTGCTTTCCAGGATGACGACGCGTTATCCGCATTGATGACGGCGTGATCGCCTGCCATCGTCGGGCTTGAACGAGCTCACGACACAATAGGAAAACAATGATAAAGGGGTGTTGATGTCCGCATCGCAACAAACCGTCGGGGGAGAGGTCTCGCTGACTCGCAACGAGCGTCTTGACCGACTGCCGTTCAACAAGGCGCACAGGAAGCTGTTGGTGGCTTCGGGTATTGGATGGGCGTTCGACGCGATGGACGTTGGTCTGGTGTCGTTCGTCGTGGCCGCCATCGCGGCTGACCCGCATTTCAATCTGACGCCGACCGAGAAAAGCTGGGTGCTGTCCATCGGTTTCGTCGGAATGGCGATCGGCGCCGCGCTTGGCGGCTTCGTGGCCGACCGCGTTGGCCGCAAGACGGTCTTCTCCGCGACGCTGGTGATTTTCGGCCTGGCCAATGGCGGTATGGCGTTGTCATGGTCGCTGGCGGCTCTGCTGATCGCTCGACTGGTCATCGGCCTCGGCCTGGGCGCCGAGCTGCCGGTCGCCTCCACATTGGTCTCGGAATTCTCTCCGACCAAACAACGCGGCCGTATGACGGTGTTGCTGGAATCCTTCTGGGCAATCGGCTGGATCATCGCCGCCTGCATCGGCTATTTCGTCATTCCTAACACCGGCGATTGGGGATGGCGCTGGGCGCTGCTCATCGGAGCATTGCCGCTGCTGTACGCCATCGTGACGCGCATTCATATCCCTGAGTCCGTGCGATTCCTCGAATCCAAGGGACGTGAGGATGAGGCCGAGCAGGCCGTGCGCTACTTCGAACAGGCCGGAGGCGTCGAACCGGTCGCATCCCCGAAGGGTGAGCCGCTGCCGAAGATCAAAACCCGCGAGCTGTTCGGCAAGAAGTATCTTGCGCGCACCGCAGCCATCTGGGCCACATGGTTCTTCGTGAACTTCTCCTACTACGGCGCGTTCACGTGGATGCCGTCTCTACTGGCCGACCAGTTCGGTTCGCTGACCAAGTCGTTCGGCTACACGCTCGCCATCGCCATCGCACAGCTGCCCGGCTACTTCCTCGCGGCATGGCTGGTGGAGATCTGGGGCCGCAGGAAGACCCTGAGCGTGTTCCTCGCCGTGTCCGCCGTGGCAGCGTTCGCCTTCTCCCAAGCCGGTTCCGTGGCCGCTGTGCTGGGCTTCGGCATGCTGCTGTCCGCGTCCAACCTTGGCGCTTGGGGCGTGTTGTACGCGGTGACTCCGGAAATCTATCCGACGCGTCTGCGTGGCGCCGCCTCCGGTGCCGCCGCGGCTTGCGGTCGTGTGGCCGCGATCATCGCGCCGCTGCTGATGCCATGGTTCCTGACCTTGTCCGGTGGCAACAAGGCCGTGGCGTTCATCGTTTTCGCCGTGGCGTTCATCCTTGCCTGCGTGGCGGCCCTGTGCCTGCCTGAACGCACTGGCAAGGAGCTTGAGGATTAAGGTCCGCGCGCCTCTTCGCGCGATTGACGGCGGGCCTGTCGGCATGATCTGACAGGTCCGCCGTTTTCCATGTGTCGTAATGCTTCGCTAGAATTGGCTCGGTTTGTGTGTAAGTACGGATTTTTAAGTACCGATAGCATGTACGTACCGAACGTTTACGTAAGAGAACAGCAACACTAAGAGAGGTTTCGATGGCGGTTCGCGGCGATATCCGAAATGTAGCGATTGTGGCACACGTCGATCACGGTAAGACCACCCTGGTCAACGCGATGCTGGCCCAGTCCCACGTGTTCAACGAGCGTGAGGAAGTCCCGGACCGCGTGATGGATTCCAACGATCTGGAACGCGAGAAGGGCATCACCATCCTCGCCAAGAACACCGCGGTGCAGTACACCGGCCCGCTGGCCGCCAAGTACGGCCATCCGGAAGGCATCACCCTCAACATCATCGATACCCCTGGCCACGCCGATTTCGGTGGCGAGGTGGAGCGCGGCATCTCCATGGTCGATGGCGTCGTGCTGCTCGTCGACGCTTCCGAAGGCCCGCTGCCGCAGACCCGTTTCGTGCTGCGCAAGGCCCTCGAAGCCAAGCTTCCGGTCATCCTGTGCGTGAACAAGACCGACCGCCCGGACGCCCGAATCTCCGAAGTCGTCGGCGAATCCTCCGACCTGCTGCTCGGCCTGGCCCAGGACGTCATCGAGGAAGGCATCGACCTCGATGAGGATTCCCTCTTCGACCTTCCGGTCATCTACTGCGCCGCCAAGGCCGGTTACGCTTCCGAAAACCAGCCGGAAAACGGCGGCCTGCCGGACAACGACAACCTCGAGCCGCTGTTCGAGGCCATCATCAAGAACATTCCGGCTCCGGAATACGAGGAAGGCGCGCCGCTGCAGGCCCACGTCGCCAACATCGACTCCTCCGACTTCCTCGGCCGACTCGGTCTGGTCCGCATCTACAACGGCACCCTTGAGAAGGGCAAGACCTACGGTCTGTCCCGTGTGGACGGCTCCATCGAGAACTTCCGCGTGTCCGAGCTGCTGCGTACGCAGGGCCTGGAGCGCACCCCGGTCGAATCCGCAGGCCCTGGCGACATCGTCGCCGTCGCCGGCGTGAACGACATCATGATCGGCGAGACCATCGTCGACCCGGACGATCCGCGTCCGCTGCCGCTTATCCACGTTGACGACCCGGCCATCTCCATGACCTTCGGCATCAACGATTCCCCGCTTGCCGGCACCGAAGGCAAGGACCACAAGCTCACCGCCCGCATGATCAAGGACCGCCTCGATCGCGAGCTCATCGGCAACGTGTCCATCAAGGTGCTGCCGACTGACCGTCCGGACGCTTGGGAAGTGCAGGGCCGTGGCGAACTCGCACTGGCCGTGCTTGCCGAGCAGATGCGCCGTGAAGGCTTCGAGCTGACCGTCGGCCGTCCGCAGGTGGTCACCAAGACCATCGACGGCGTGGTCAACGAGCCGATGGAAAACACCACCATCGACGTGCCGGAAGAGTACATGGCGCCGTCACCCAGCTGCTCGCCGACCGCAAGGGCCGCATGGACAACATGACCAACCACGGCACCGGCTGGGTCCGTCTGCAGTTCACCGTGCCCTCCCGTGGTCTGATCGGTTTCCGCACCGCGTTGCTGTCCGCCACCCGCGGCACCGGCATCGCCTCCTCCATCTCCGCTGGCTACGCTCCGTGGGCCGGCCAGATCGTGACCCGCCAGAACGGCTCCATGGTCTGCGACCGTCAGGGCATCGCCACTCCGTACGCCATGCAGCGTCTGCAGGCACGTGGCAACTTCTTCGTCGAGCCGCAGTCCCCGGTGTACGAGGGCCAGGTCGTCGGCATCAACAACAAGCCGGACGAGCTGGATGTGAACATCACGCTGGCCAAGCACATGACCAACATGCGTTCCGCCACCGCAGACGTGCTGGAAACCCTGACCCCGCCGATCAAGATGAGCCTCGAAGAGTCCCTGGACTTTGCCAACGAGGACGAGTGCGTGGAAGTCACCCCGGAATCCATCCGCGTGCGCAAGATCATTCTGAGCCGTGAGGATTGGTACAAGTGGCGCGCCAAGCAGCGTCGCCAGAACAACGCTCAGAATAACAAGTGATTCTTCGCATTGTTTTGGCGCTTCGCGGGCACGGTAGTGTGTTCCGCTAGTGCGCTAAACGCTTAAGAAAGGCAAGAGATGTCGGCGGTTTTCCGCGTATCTCTTGCCTTTCTTGCTGTTTTGTAAGGAACGTAGGGCATAGTGGAAGACATGACGCAACGCACGCAGGAAACACAGCCGGAACCGCAATCGCAATCACAGGACGGCATCGACCGCAGGCTGCTGCCGTGGTCGCATCGTCTACCGGTATGGGCGCGGTTTTTGGTTGACCTGCTCGCCGGTGCCGTCGTCGGCGTGATCGGCACGATGGCGCACCGCATGGGCGCGTCGGCGAATATTCCTACGGTCTTGTGATCGCATATGCTCTGGTCATCATCTCGACATGGTCGGCGCGTTCACGTGATGGCGTATCGGGCCTCGCATTGCATCTGATCAGTTCGTCACTGGTGGTCTGGACCGTCATGGCCGGTTACGGTCCGGGCGGGGACGCCATGATTCCCGTCGGATTCGGCGAGACGGCGACGTTGCCGTATTTCAGCAACAACGCCGGCTATTTCTGGCTATACGGCGTGGTGCTGATTCCATTGATCATGCTGCGCTGCCCAAAAGCTGGTTCACGATGCCGCCGCGCACTGAGGATGACTCCACGGAATATGACCAGAACGAATCGTCTGAACCGGACCATGACACCGCCCAACCGGTGGACTAGACCCCTCCACAGCCTCGCGAATGCGCTAAGGTGCTTAGGATGACCCGCAACAAGGAGGCACAGGCGGCAATGAGCGCACGCAAGCTGTTCTATCTGGGGCCACAAGGCACCTTCACCCATCAGGCGGCCGTCAATGCCGCCCAAGAGTTGGCACGGCTCGAACCGCAAGGCTTCGACCTGATGCCCATGGACGATGTGCCGCAGATTCTTGACACCGCACAGCACGGCGACGGCTGGGGAATCGTGGCCTGGGAGAACAACGTCGAAGGGTACGTGGTCCCCAACCTCGACGCCCTGATCGACGCGAAGGACCTTGTCGGATTCGCACGCGTCGGTGTGAACGTCGAATTCGACGCATACGTGGCGCAAGGAGCCGATCCAGCCGAAGCGCGCATCGCCACAGCCCATCCGCACGGTCTCGCGCAATGCAAACGATTCATCGCCGAACATCGGCTCTCCACACAGCCGGCCACATCCAACGCGGCGGCCTGCCGGGACCTTATCCCAGGTGAAATCGCCTTCGGTCCCGCCATCTGTGGCGAACTGTACGACATCACCCGCATCGGCACCGCCATCCAGGACTACCAAGGAGCCGCCACCGACTTCCTCGTGCTCGCGCCACGCGCCGAAGTCGCACGGCTGCTCGCCAAACCACGCGCCGAAGCTAACGTCGAATACGAATCGGTATTGACGCTCATCCCGCTCGTCACCGGCCCAGGCGTGCTCGCCAACCTGCTCGACGTGTTCCGTGACGCGGGACTGAACATGACCAGCTTCATCTCACGGCCCATCAAAGGACGCACCGGCACATACAGCTTCATCGTCACCCTCGACGCCGCCCCTTGGGAGGAACGTTTCCGTGACGCGCTTGTGGAAATCGCAGAACATGGCGACTGGGCCAAAACACTCGCCGTCTACCCTCGCAGGGAACGCCCCAACCCGCCCGTCACCTCATGGATGCTGCCGCAAGGCGGCGTACGACTCGACGACAGCCACCTGCCGGACGATTGGCAGAACGACGAAACCGTCAGAAGGGAGCTGATGTGGTGAAGCCACGCATCGCAATCGTAGGACTCGGCCTCATCGGAGGATCACTGGCACGCCGACTCGTCAACGCCGGCTGCGAAGTGACCGCATGGAACCACAACGACCGCCCCTACGCCACCGCCGAAGCCGACGGCATCATCTGCAAACCCACCTTGGCGGCACTCGCCGAAACCAAACCGAACGTGCTCGTACTGTGCAACCCGCTCAAGGCCATGCCCGAAATCCTCGGCGCATTGAAACCATTGATCGACACGGAAACAACCACGCTCACCGACGTGGGCAGCGTCAAAGGCATGGTCCGCGACCAAGTCAAAGCCATTGGTCTTGACGGCTGCTACGTCGGAGCACACCCGATGGCCGGCAACGAACTGTCCGGCTGGGAGGCATCCGACCCTACACTCTATGACGACGCGCTCTGGGCCATCACCGTCGACGAACACACCGAATACCGCCGGTTCCGCGCCGTGGCCGACATGATCGTGAACCGTTGCGGCAACCGGCTCATCGTACTTGACGACGCCACCCATGACCGTTGCGCCGCGCTCATCTCACATATGCCTCACGTCATCGCCACCGCCATGATCAACGAGCTGGTGGCCAACCCGAACCGCAACATCGCGGCCGCGCTCGCAGCCGGGTCCTGGCGTGACATGACGCGCGTGGCGCTGACCGATCCGAACCGCACACGTGCATGGTGGAGGAGGACGCGGCCAACGTGGAGACCCTGCTACGCAACATGGCCAACCGATTGACGTTGGTGGCCAACGTGCTGCATGACATGGCCGATACCGGCGTGCGCCCCACGGAAGGCGACGTGAAGCAAATGGACCGTTTCTTCGCCCAAGGCCAACCGTTCCGCGACTACAAGGCCGCCAGCAGGCAGCCGGAGTACGCCGAACATTGCGCGACGGTCGAACTGTCGATTCCCGAAAACGATTGGCAGCGCACGCTGCTGGAATCCGCCCGCAGAGGCGAGCATATCGTGCGATTCGACGGCGAGCGTACCGCGATCGCGCAGGCGCGTTCCGTGGTCTGACGACTGACGCCATCGCTATGCAAAAGCGCCGCAATCGCAGAAAATCAGTGCGATTACGGCGCTCTTGTCTTTGCGCGCGGTAGGGGGAGGCATGCGACTACGGACGTGGCCGAGTCATGGAACGTTCCGGCACCGGCTTGATCGTCACGATTTCGTCGGCGGGAATCGTGACACGCTGCTCGGGACGTGAGCCGTTCGCCGCCGCATCGCGCGTCATCTCCAGTTTCTGACCGTCCCACGAACGCACGTGGCCTACGTAATCGCGGAACTTCATACGATGATCGGTAGGATCGACGCCTTCCAAGGTGCGCACCACGATGCGAGCTCCTACTGGAATCTCATTGGGAATAGGCATTGCTGCCTCCTTTCGATGTTCCGCTCCAACTGTCTCACTCGCTCGCCACGGCGTCAAGGACCGGCTGCTTCAACGCGCGGGAGGCGGGGGAGATGCTGGACACCAGACCGACCACAATCGACAGCAGCAGGAACACGAGCAGCTGCAACCACGGAATCGCCAGCGTCTCCAAACCTTCGGACGCGTAGACCGCACGAATCACCACTCCCGCGGCGACGCCGACGATCAAACCCAACACCGTGCCGAACACGGAGATGATCGCCGCTTCGATGCCAAGCATGCCACGCACCTGGCCACGTGACGTGCCGATGGCACGGAGCAGACCAATCTCCTTGGTACGTTCCGACACGCTCAACGCCAGCGTGTTCACGATGCCGAAAATGGCGATGATGATGGACAAAGCCAGCAACGCGTACAGGACCATGAGCATCTGATCGATCATCGAGCTCATCGTGGACTTGTACTCGTCACGATCGAACACGACGATTGTATAGTATTTCTTGATTGTTTTCTTCAGGGCCTTCTTGACTTGGGCCGTGTCGGCGCCCCGCTTGTCCGTGACGAACGCCTGCATGACGAACATGGTCTGCTTGTTGCCGATTTGCTCGGCCAAATCGTCGTTGACGATCGCGAAATCGCGGTATACGGAATTCGACACGATCGCGCCGATGGTCAGCGTCTTTCTGGTGGTGACCTTCTTCGTCTTGACCAGCGTTTTCGGATCGACGTTCTTGGCGTCGTTCGTGTACTGTTCGATTTCCGAAGCCTTGGCCTGCGCTCCTGTCAAGTCGCCGGATGCGGCCAATTGCTGGGCCTGCGACTGCAATTCCTGCACATGTGCCTGCACCTTGGCCTGGTAATCGGCCTGCGCCTTGGCTGTGGTCTCCTTGTCTACCACGATGTTCTCGGTCGTGGCCTTGACCTTCTGACCCACATGCCATCCACGATCGTCGGCAATGGTCTTGCCGACGAGCAGCTTGCCATCCTTCAACGCGGCAGCGGCATCACCTTCGGTGGTTTCGGCGGCGAAGATCTTGGTGAACAGCTCCGGCTGTGTGGCGAACGTGAACCCGTTGATGGCTTTGCCGTCATATTTCACACCAAGCACCACACGGTTTGACACCACATGATTCACGCCATCGGCCTTTTTGATGTCTTTGATGGCCTGGTCGGGAATCTGCCCGGCCGAAGCCGAAGATACGGCGAAATCGGCTTTGAGCCCGGTATCCACCAGCGAATTGACCGAAGCCTTCGCCGACGTGGCCACCACGCCCAGACAGCTGACAATCGCCACTCCCACGAACAGGGCGGCTGCGGTGTTGGACGTGCGACGTTTCGAACGAGAAATGTTACGTTGCGCGAGACGCCCAGTCACGGTGAAGACCTTCGATGGCAGCCAGCCGAGCACCGCGCCCGCGGTGGACACGTATGCCGGTCCCGCCACAATCACGCCGATCACGGCCAGCGCCGCGCCAATACCGAGCGGCCAGCCGACAGCGATACTGTTGAGCGCCTTCCACGGCGTCGGACCGCCGTCACCATCCGCGGCGGCCAAAGCGTAGGTGAAACCCCAGCTCAGGAAGCCCAACAGCACCATGACGGTGCCGAGGATGCCACGTGCGAGGACAGGCTTTTCCGGATTGACGGTTTCGTTCATCGCCTGAATCGGCGGGGCAAGCGCCGCATTTCGCGCCGGCAGGGCCGCACCGATCAACGTCACCACAATGCCGACCACAAGGCCGACGAGCATGTCGGAAACGGTCGGATTGGTGGCGCCGGTCAATGGCATACCCATATTCGCCAAACCGGATGCGATGAGTTTGACCATGCCCCAGCCGAGCCCGATGCCTGCGAGCGAACCTACCAGGCCCAGCAACAGAGCTTGCACGATCACCGTGGAGAACACTTGCAGGGGAGAAGCGCCGATGGAACGCAGCAGCGCATAGCCGCGCATCGACTCGCGCACGATCATGGAGAACGTGTTGGCGATGATGAACGAGCCGACAAACAATGCGATCACCGCGAAAATCAGAATAAGCGGTTGGATGAAGCCGAGCGCGTCCTGCGTGGATTTGGTTGATTCGTCACGGTATTCATCACCGGTGATGGCATGCGCCTTCGCCGATCTCGCAGCGCCTTGTTGATACGGTCCGCCAGCTGCTGCTGCGCGTTGTCGTCAAGCGGCGTGGTCTTATTGCCGTAGACGCTGATCAACGACGTCTTGTCGGGATCGTCCGACTGCTTGCTGGCTTTTTCCTTGGCCGTTACGGGATCGATGGCGATGATGATGGCGCCTGCCTGGCTGGCATCGGTGGTGAAGATGCCGCTGACGGTCACCTTATGAGCGCCGTCCGGATAGACGATTTTCGTCTTATCGCCGACCTTCAGACCCGACTGTTCGGCGGCGAAGGAATGAAGGGCGATCTCATCGCCGTTCTTCGGCCACGTGCCGGTCGTGAACTTGGCGGACCGCCACGGCGACGACTTGGCCCATGCCTATGGCGAGCGTCGGAGACCCATGGTGGTCACCGCATCGCCATGCTTGTCGAGCAGCACCACGCCGGACAGCATGTGCACGACGCGTGCGAGGAAACACCGTCGACCTTGGCTATCGTGCCCGCCAGATCGACGCCGACATCGTTGTAGCTTTTCGTCGATCCCATCGACATCGCCGACGAATCTTTTTTCTTCTCCTGCGAACCGCGCACGTACACGTCATGGTCCGCATTGGTGGACATCATCTGTGAAACCTGGTTGTTGAGCATTTCGCGGAAACAGAACGAGCCGACCACGAAACTCACGCCGAGCGCGATGGCCACGATCGACATGATGAAACGGCCGAAATGGCTGCGCGCGTCGCGCAATCCTATGCGAATCATGCCTGTGCGCCCTCCGTTGCGGTGGACGGCGCGACCATGTCGGCTGCAGGAACGTCGTCGATATCGTCGTCGCCGGCGAACACCTCAAGAATCTCGTTGTACGTCGGATGCTGCATGTCGCGGGTGATGTTGCCGTCGGCGAGCACCAGCACACGGTCCGCGAAGGAGGCCGCACGCGGATCGTGGGTGACCATGACGATCGACTGGCCGTAGTCGCGTACCGAATCACGCAGGAAGCCAAGCACCTCACGGCTGGAGCGCGAGTCGAGGTTGCCGGTCGGCTCGTCGGCGAAGATCACGGACGGTCGTGCCATGATGGCGCGGGCGCAGGCCACACGCTGCTGCTGGCCGCCGGACAGCTGGCTTGGACGGTGGGTAAGACGCTTTTCGAGACCGACCACCTTGACCACCTGGTTGAACCATTCGCGGTCGATCGGACGTTTCGCGATCTGCAACGGCAGCAGGATGTTTTCTTCGGCGGACAGCGTCGGCACCAGATTGAACGATTGGAAGATGAAGCCAATCTGCTCGCGGCGCAGGTCCGTCAACTGCTTCTGGTTCATGGAGGAGACCTCGAGTCCCTCCACGATCACCTTGCCGGACGAAGGGGTGTCGAGCCCGGCCATGCAATGCATGAGCGTGGACTTGCCGGAACCGGAAGGGCCCATGATGGCGGTCATTTCACCGCGCTTGAATTCCACATTCACATGATCCAACGCCATCACTTCGTTGTCTTTTGAGCCGTAGACCTTGGTCAGGTCGATGGCGCGGGCCACAATCCCATCATCGGGGTTTTCGGCTGTCGGATGCTGTACGTCATGAATGGAATGACGAGTCATAATACCGCCTGTTCGTAGGATGCCTAATCGTCATCAGTCTATCGGTATGGGGACATAATGGAATCGTGCCATCGCGTGAGATGACATTCGATCGCGCTGCGGAATGGCATTTATACGGTGTCTGCGTGGTGTCTGTTCATTTCAGACGAAGCGGAAGGTGGTTTGCATGTGTTTCGATGATGCGTTGGACGGATTCGACGCCTATCTGAAAGCCAACCGAGGGTTGAGCGCAAACACCCGCAGGGCGTACCGCAGCGATGTCGAGGAATGCTTGGTGGCGTTGCGGAAACAGGGTTGCGTGGATCTGAATGAGGTGACCATCGAGGATTTGCGCCTGTGGATGGCCAAATCGTCCAAAAATCACGCACGCAGCAGCATGGCGCGCAAAACCGTCGCCGTGCGTGGATTCTTCGCATGGGCGTACGACCATGACATGGCGTCCGCCAACCCGGCGGCTTCGTTGCAGACGCCGAAAATCCCCGATACGCTGCCGGCGGTATTGAACGAAACGCAGGCGCAGCAGCTGATGGACCGCGTTGATGAGGACGGCATGGAGGCGCGATCGCAGGAACCGAATATGAAAAAACAGGCGATCGCGCTGCGTGACGCGGCCATGCTGGAACTGCTCTATGCCACCGGCATGCGTGTGGCGGAACTGGTCGGACTCGACGTGGCCGACGTGACATTCGGCAACCGCACGGTGAAAGTGACCGGCAAAGGCGACAAGCAGCGTGTCATGCCATTCGGCGCACCAGCCGACAAGGCCTTGCGCGATTGGCTGGAACATGGCCGTCCCGTACTATGCGGTGACATGTCGGACGACGCGTTCTTTTTGGGATCGCAGGGCGGGCGGATCGGTCAACGTATGGTGCGCAAGGTGGTGCACGACCGGGCACGGAAGGCCGGCGTGCCAGACATCAGTCCGCATGCGTTGCGCCACAGTGCGGCGACCCATATGCTCGACGGGGGAGCGGACCTGCGTGAGGTGCAGGAGATGCTGGGGCATTCCTCGCTGAAGACCACGCAGCGTTACACACACGTGTCCATCGAACAGTTGAAGGCACGATACGGGCAGGCGTTTCCACGGGCGTGACGCGGATTGGCAAAGTACGCTGACAGCGAACGGATATGTCCGCGTCCGTCCATACGCACGATGCGGATAAGTTGTTCCGGCGATAAGAGGGAAAAACGGATTGTTTTATCAGATGATGAGTTTTGATTTGACTATTTTGCGTGGGCCTCCCTCGGATATGGAGCGGTTGTCCCTCAATCGAGTGATAATGAACCCACCATCAGAACGAAGACGGACGTTGATGCCACGGTATTGACGCCCGCCTTCTTTTTGAACAGGGTCTTACGGCTCTGGAAATAATGGATAAGGAGAATATGAATTCCATGAAGAAGAAAGCTCTGGCTTTCGCTGCGGCCGCATGCGCATTCGGCATGCTGCTCAGCGGTTGCGGCTCTTCCAACGGTGACTCCACCGCTGACAAGGGTTCCAACGTCATCACCGCATACAATTCCGAACCGCAGAACCCGCTCATCCCAGGCGACTGCAACGAGACCGGCGGCGGCAAGCCGCTCGACCTGCTGTTCGCACGTCTGATTTCCTTCGACGCCAAGGGCAACGCCTCCAACGAAGTGGCGGAGTCCATCAAGTCCAACGATGACGCCACCCAGTACACCATCAAGCTCAAGGATGGTTGGAAGTTCACCGACGGCACCCCGGTGACCGCCGAATCCTTCACCAAGGCATGGAGCTACACGGCCAACGCCAAGAACGCACAGCTCGGCTCCTCCTTCTTCTCCACCATCAAGGGCTACGACAAGCTCCAGGATGGAGACAAGCTCAAGGGCGACGAACAGCTCGAGGGCCTGAAGGTCGTCAACGACCATGAATTCACCGTCGACCTGAACCGTTCCGACTCCGTGTTCGCCATCAAGGTCGGCTACACCGCATTCGCTCCGTTGCCGGAATCCTTCTTCAAGGATCCGAAGGCCTTCGGCGAGAAGCCGGTCGGCAACGCCCGTACAAGTTCCAGTCCTGGGACCACGACAACCAGATCGTGCTGGTGAAGAACCCCGACTACAAGGCAACCGCGTCGCCAAGAACGACGGCGTGACCTTCAAGGTCTACACCAAGGATGAGGCCGCCTACGCCGACATCCAGTCCGGTTCCCTCGACGTGATGGAGTCCGTCCCGGCCTCCGCCACCAAGACCTTCCAGAAGGACTCCACCGTACAGGCCTACAACAAGGCCGGCTCCGTCATCCAGCAGTTCACCATCCCGGCCAAGCTGAAGCACTTCGAAGCCGACACCGAGGAAGGCACCCTGCGTCGCCAGGCCGTCTCCATGGCCATCAACCGCGAGAACATCTGCAAGAAGGTGCTCAACGGCACCGGCACCCCGGCCGCCGACTTCACCTCCCCGCTGACCCCGGGCTACTCCGATTCCCTCAAGGGTTCCGGCAACCTGAAGTACAACGAGAAGAAAGCCAAGGAACTGTGGGCGAAGGCCAACGCCATCAGCGTGGACCTCCGATGACAAGCTCACCTTCGCCTACAACGCCGATGGTGGCCACGAAGTCATCTACACCGCCGTGGTCAACTCCATCAACAACGTGCTGGGCGCCGGCGTGGCCGCCACCAACCCGTACCCGACCTTCAACGATTTCCGCACCGCCGTGTCCGACCGCAAGGTGAACGGCGCGTTCCGTAGCGGCTGGCAGCCGGATTACCCGTCCGCCGAAAACTACCTGGTGCAGAACTTCGCCTCCGCCGCTGCCGATGGCAACGGCTCCAACGATGGCGACTACAAGAACCCGGAGTTCGATGCGCTGTGCGACAAGGCCGCTGCCTCCAAGTCCGTCGCAGACGCCAACAAGCTGTACCAGCAGGCACAGGAAGTGCTGCTCAACGACCTGCCGGCCGTTCCGCTGTTCTACGCCAATGCCTATGGTGTGGCCTCGACCGGTGTCTCCGGCTTCGAGATGAACTGGCAGAACCTGCCGGTCTACGAGAACATGACCAAGTCCGGCAAGTGAGCCGTTCTCTGATTTTGATTTCGTAGGATCGACATGAAGGAAGGAACGGATTCGAATATCCGTTCCTTCCTTTCCGCGTAATAAACGGGGCTTCCATCGGAGGTCCATGACGGCTGGACATGCGACATCAACAGAAGATGTCCGCGCGTGGGGTATATTTTCAGCTGTCTTTCATGAAACTGCAATATAAAGCATTGTGGTGCAGTATCACTGATACGTAACGGGGCAAGAGCCGGCCGCCCCGGGCCTCATGTCCTATACGCGTGAGCGTAGGGGACGAAGCCGCAAACGGCTGGCGAACGAGTGAGTAATCAAAAGGAGAAACCAATGGGCAAGTATCTTCTGCGACGCATTCTGCAGATGATCCCTGTGGTTCTCGGCACGACGCTTCTGGTGTATGCCTGGTGTTCGCGTTGCCGGGCGAACCGGTCAAGGCGATGTTCGGCGACAAGCCGGTCAACGAAGCGGTCGCGGCCCAGATCCGTGCCGAATACAATCTGGACAAGCCGTTCATCGTCCAGTATCTGCTGTTCCTGAAGAACGCGCTGACCCTCGACTTCGGCAAGACCTTCTCCGGACAGCTTGTCATCGACGTGATCGGCCGCGCCTTCCCCGTGACCATCAAGCTCGCCCTGATGGCCTTCGTGTTCGAAGCGGTTTTCGGCGTGATCTTCGGTGTGATCTCCGGCCTGAAGAAGGGCAAGTGGTGCGATACCGTCATCCTGATCTTCTCCCTGCTGCTCATCTCCGTGCCGACCTTCGTCACCGGCTTCCTCTGCCAGTACTTCCTCGGTGTGAAGTGGCATCTGCTGCCGGTCACCGCCGGAGCGAATCCAGGATTCCTTGATCTGCTGATGCCGGCCATGGTGCTTGGCTCGGTATCGATGGCGTACATCATCCGTCTGAGCCGTACGGAGATTTCGTCCAACATCGCCCTCGACTATGTGCGCACCGCGCGCGCCAAGGGCATGGACAACAAATCCGTCATGCTGCGCCACGTGCTGCGCAACTCCATGATCCCCGTCGTCACCTATCTGGGCCAGGATCTTGGCGCACTGATGGGCGGCGCGATGATCTCCGAAACCATCTTCAACGTGCATGGCATCGGCTACCTGACCTATCAGAGCATCCTCAAGGGAGAAGGCAACCTGGTGGTGTCCATCGTGACGCTGCTCATGCTGATCTTCGTGGTTTGCAATCTGCTGGTCGACATGCTGTACGCCGCGCTTGATCCGCGAATCCGTTACGCGTGAGTCGAGGGAGGGAACAAGAAATGACCGAAATGAATGAGACCAATCCTTCCACCGTGCTTCCGGGACAGGAACGCTATGTGGCACCGCTCGATGAGACGCCCCTGAAGGCCGTCGACTCGATGGACGAATCCGCACCGGCTTCGAACATGTGGGCCGACGCATGGCGAACCCTGCGTAAGAACCCGCTGTTCATCATCTCCGGACTGCTGATCATCTTCATCGTGTTCGTGGCGCTGTTCCCGAGCGTGTTGACCAAGCAGAACCCGAACTACTGCACGCTCGACAATTCCCTTGAGCCGGCTTCCTCAGGCCATCCGTTCGGCTTCGACCTGCAAGGTTGCGACGTATACTCGTGTGGTCTACGGCACCCGCACCTCGCTGAGCGTCGGCGTGTTCGCCACACTGCTGGTGGTGCTGCTCGGAACGCTGATCGGCGCAATCGCCGGCTTCTTCGGAGGATGGGTCGACGCCGTGCTGAGCCGACTGACCGATATCTTCCTCGCGCTGCCGATTCTGCTTGGCGCCATCGTGGTGCTCCAGATGTTCAAAACGAGCAGCTCCATCTGGAAGATCATTCTGGTGATGACGCTGTTCGGCTGGACCTCCGTGGCACGAATCGCGCGAGGTGCTGTGATGGAAGCCAAGAACCTTGAATTCAACACGGCGTCCACCGCTCTGGGATCCACCCCGATCCGCAACCTGTTCCGCCACATCCTGCCGAATTCGCTGGCTCCGATCATCGTGGTCGGCACCACCTCGCTGGCCACCTACATCGTGCTCGAGGCCACGCTGAGCTTCCTGGGCGTCGGCCTGCCCACCACCACGGTCAGCTGGGGCGGAGACATCTCCAACGCGCAGTCCATCCTGCGTACTGACCCGATGGTGCTGTTCTATCCGTCCGCCGCGCTGGCCATCACCGTGCTGGCATTCATCATGATGGGCGACGCCGTCAAGGACGCGCTCGATCCGAAGAGCCGTACGGCTGAGTGTAAGTGAAGGGATATTCGATGACTGAAATGAATACCGAGAACAACCTCGAGGCCATGCAGCGCGCCCACGGGCCGCTGTTGGAGGTCAAGAACCTCCAGGTCGACTTCACCACCGATGAAGGCAAGGCCGTGCATGCCGTGCGCAACTCGTCCTTCAGCGTGTATCCCGGCCAGTGGGTGGCCATCGTCGGCGAATCCGGTTCCGGCAAATCCACTTCCGCCATGGCCGTGCTTGGCCTGCTTCCGGGAACCGGCCATGTGGTCGGCGGCTCCATCAAGCTTGATGGCCAGGAGATCTCCGGCTTCAAGCAGAAGGATTTCGACAAGCTCCGTGGTAGCAAGATGGGTCTTGTCCCGCAGGATCCGATGAGCAACCTGAACCCGGTGTGGCGCATCGGCACCCAGGTCAAGGAAGCGTTGGTGGCCAACAACATGGACATCGACCACGAAAAGCGTTCCGAATTCGCCAAGGCCCTGGCCGGTGACGAAGTGGAGCTCAAGGGCAATGACGATGAGACCTTCCTTGGTTCCAAGGAACTGCCTGATCTGATCGCCGCGGCCAAGGAGGCTCTTGTCAAGATCGGCAAGAGCGGTGACGAGCTTGACAAGATCATGGCCCGGTTCGCCGAGGAATGGGTTCCGGGATCCGAAACCCGCTGGCGTGTGGCCGATGGCCTGATCAAAGCCGGGGTGAAGGACGATGACGCATGGTACATCGCCAAGAAGTATGTGGTCGGCTCCACCATGGGCGACCGCATCGCCGGTCTGCTGTCCGAGGCCGGTCTGCCTGACGCCGCCACCCGTGCCCGCCAGTTCCCGCACGAATTCTCCGGCGGCATGCGTCAGCGTGCGCTGATCGCCATCGGTCTGGCCTGCCGTCCGGAACTGCTCATCGCCGACGAGCCGACCTCCGCGCTCGACGTGACCGTGCAGAAGAAGATCCTCGACCATCTGCACATGCTGACCGATTCCCTGGGAACCGCGGTGCTGTTCATCACCCACGATCTCGGTCTGGCCGCGGAACGCGCCCAGCATATCGTGGTCATGTACAAGGGCCAGGTCGTGGAATCCGGTCCTTCACTGGAAGTGCTGCAGCATCCGCAGCATCCGTACACCAAGCGTTTGGTCGCCGCTGCGCCGTCCTTGGCATCGCAGCGCATCATCTCCGTCAAGGAACATGGCGGCGACGCCACCGCGGTCATGGAGCACGCGGTGAACGAGGATTCCCTGAAGAAGGGCGAAGCCATCATCACGGTGGATCACCTGACCAAGGAATTCAAGCTGCCGCGCAAGAAGGAGATGTTCAAGCGGTCGACGATGTGAGCTTCTCCATCAAGAAGGGCACCACATTGGCCATCG
>ENA-OQMZ01000006-OQMZ01000006.1-human-gut-metagenome-genome-assembly--contig:-NODE-6-length-68451-cov-3.373266_pt1 | contig 68451 bp, 94 predicted proteins | sample MGYA00242621_ERZ504862 | MGnify/ENA primary metagenome ERZ504862 (study PRJEB26092, sample SAMD00036393) | human gut metagenome | host: Homo sapiens | study: EMG produced TPA metagenomics assembly of the...
GGCGCCGGATGGCATCTCGCCGGCAGAGAACACGTCAATCAACAGCAGCTTGTCAGCATTGGCGAATGCGTCGGCAAAGTCATCGCACAGAGCTGCAGGCGCGAATAGCGGTGCGGCTGGAACACGACGTCGACATGTTTGTAGCCCAGCGAAGAGGCAGCAGCGAGCGTCGCCTTGATCTCGGTGGATGATGGCCGTAATCGTCAACCACGTGATGCCGTCGATATCGCCCACGTGGGTAAAGCGACGGCGGACGCCTTCAAAACTCGAAAGTGCCTTAGCGGCGGCGTCGATATCGAGGCCTAGGACATGGGCGACGGTCAAGACGGCCGTGGCGTTGAGCATGTTGTGACGACCGGGGTTGCTCTTAATCTCGACAGCGTGCTCGGTGCCGTCATCAAAGCGAACGATAAAGTCGCTCTGGATGCCCTTGACATCCGGATGCACGCAGACGATGTCGTTGGTCTCGGCAAAGCATAGGAAAGCACATGACGGCCCGTCGACTTGGCAAGCTCGACCAGATGCGGGTCCTCGCCACAGACGATGACCGTGCCGTCCTCGCCCACCAGACTCATAAACTTGGCGAAGGTGGCCTCGATCTCCTCGATACCCGAGTAATGATCGAGATGGTCGGCCTCGACGTTGGTCACGATGACCACATTGGGGTTAAGGAACAGGAAGGAGCTGTCGGACTCATCCGCCTCGGCGACAAAATAGTCGCCCGAGCCGTTCTTGCCGTTGGTATCGTAGCCCTCGACAATGCCACCGATCAGGAAGCTGGGGTCCAGACCCATGCGGTCAAGCATGGTGGCGCACATCGAAGAGGTCGTGGTCTTGCCGTGAGTACCGGCGACGGCGACGGTGGTGTAGCCGTGGCCCAGAGCCGAGAGCATCTTGGCGCGAGGCCACACGGGAATACCCAGCTCGCGCGCACGGACGAGCTCGGGGTTGGACTCGGGAATAGCGGTAGAGACCACGACGACGTCGGGCTTAACCTCATCGATGGTGGCAGCCTCATGGCCCACATGCACCTTCACGCCGGCACGGGTAAGCTGGCGAATATAGCGAGACGTCTTAAGGTCGGAGCCGGTAACGACATAGCCGCGCTCGTGAAGGACGAGGGCGATGCCGCTCATGCCGGCGCCACCGATACCGATAAAATGGGCGCTCTTGAAATCGGGCGCGGAGGTTGCAGTCTGGGAATCAGCATGTGCTCGTGTACTCCTTGCGTAAACACTGCCTGTAACCCGTCTACTGTAGCGCACCTATCGCATCCGCGCGAGGGCGACCCGCGATATCCCGTCTAACTAACGCAATCCTTCTACCGCGTCTGCCAAAAGGACGGCAGCGCGGTCCTGGGCCAAACCGCGAGCCGCCTGACGCATGGCATCGCGCGCCTGCGCATCATCGATAAGATGCAGCAGCTCATCGGCAAACGCCTGGGTATCGATATCGGCATCGGCGCAGAGCACGCCAGCACCGGCATCGACCAGATAGCGGGCATTGGTGGTCTGATGATCGGCCGTCGCATGAGGATACGGCACCAGTACCGAAGGTGTGGCAAGGGCCGCGATCTCGGCAATGCTCGAAGCGCCCGAGCGCGAGAGGACCAAATCGGCCGCGGCCAGCATATCGCCCATATTGTCGATGTAGGGCTGGACGCGGTACCGCTTCGCCTCCTCGGGCATCAGGGCAAGAGCACGCTCGGTGTCCTCGAAGCCATCGGCGCCCGTCGAATGCAAAACATAGAGATTATCGCGCGAGAGCAACTCGTTTTTAAGCGAAGCCACGCGCTCATTAAGATGTTGAGCACCAAGTGAGCCGCCAAAAACCAGCAGGAGTGTGGCGTCCTCAGGCACGTCGAGAGCCCTGCGACCGCGAACCCGATCCCCCTCGATCACAGAACGGCGCACGGGGTTGCCGGTCATGAGCACATGGTCAGGATCGCCCTCGCGCTCAAACGCGGAACGTGCTGCCGGCACCGAGATGCAAACGCGGGCGGCATGCGAACTCATCATCTTGTTAGCAAGGCCCGGAACGGAGTTCTGTTCGTGCAGCAGATACGGAATGCCCGCGTCTTTGCACCAGCCAGAAGCGGGACCTCGACATAGGCGCCAAAACCTATAGCGACATCGGGCTTGCAGGCTTTAGAAAAATGGCTGCCGAGCGTGCGCTTCGCCTTATAGACACGCCACAGCGAGCTCAATGCCGTCCAAGGGCGGGAGCGGTCGAAGCCCGTAACCGTAATCGGCACAAAATCGAACCCTGCCTCGGGAACCAGACGACCCTCGAGCTTATGCGACTGACCTACAAACACAACGTGATGGCCACGGTCACGTAGCTCCTCGGCCAAGGCGAGTGCAGGGTTGATATGTCCCGCCGTGCCGCCGGCTGCGATAGCAACGGTCATCTTATCGGTCATGGTAGTCCCTTCGTACGCGCGGCCCCTGATCGTCGGTGCGCAAGCGCGCCGACGGGTCCGAATTCAAGTCGATTCGATTATATCCGCCACCCGTATTGCGCGGTACCGGTCGTTGCGGGCGACCCTGCGGCGCAGAGCGCGGCCGGGGACGGGCATCCGACTCCGAAGCAAAACCGTTCAAGACGGTAAAACCGCCACGCGATGAGCGCTCCCCACGCGCATGGGGCACCCCGGCGGTGCTTTCGTCCATAACGGCAAAACTATCTCGGCGACGATCGTATTCATCGCGTCGAGCGCTCTCGTGCGAAACGCGCAAGATAAGCCCGGCGAGCATGAGCGACACGATAATCGACGAGCGCCATAGCTGATAAACGGCAGCGGCTTACCCGTCATGGGAAACACGTTGAGAATACCCAGCGCGTTGATCAAAAACTGCACCGCGAGGATAACCGCAGAGCCCGAAGCCATGAGCGCCCCGCGACGATCGGTAGCCTGCTCGGCGATTCGAAACGCCGAGTAGATCAGCATCGCAAACACCAAGAATAACAGCAGCGTCCCCAAAAAGCCAACTTCCTCGCCAATGATGGCCAGGATGTAGTCATTGTGCGCCTCGGGCAAATACGAGTACTTCATGGTTGAGTTGCCGATACCGCGACCGAACAGTCCACCCGAAGCAAACGCCATAATGGCAAGCGTTGCCTGATACCCGTCTCCATATTCATCTGCCCAAGGGTTCAAGAGAACCTGAATGCGCACCATACGGTACGGCTCGACGACAAGAGCGATCACGATGATGACGACGCCAGCAAGAATCGCACCGATAATGAATTTTGGGTCAAGGCCGGCAAAGAGCGCCATGCACATGATCGTCAACAGAATAATCAGGATGGTGCCAAAGTCGGGCTGAATAAAAATCAAGACGAGCGATATGCCCAAATTTAAGCCCATGCCCTTAAGGAACTCATTGATGTTACCGCCGGGCGAAAACACGCGATCGAGCATGATGGCAGAATAGGCAATGGCAAACGGCTTGAGAAACTCCGATGGCTGAAACTGAATGCCGGCAATGCTCAGCCAGCGCGTAGCGCCACGGCTGCCGCTACCAAAGAGGAACACCGCAAGCAGCAAGATCATCATAGCGATAAGGGCAAGTTTAAGCGCCCCTTCGCCAAACCAGCTATCGGGTGCAACGCGCGCGATGAACTCGAGGGCAGCAACACCGACGACAGTGAACATAAACTGCCGGAACAAAAAGTAGGTCGCGGAGTCGTTCTCGTGAAGCGCCTCGACTGAAGAAGCCGAGTACACCATAAGCAGGCCAAAACAGACCAGCGAGAACAGGCAGGTCAAAAAGACCAGGCGGGGTCGCATGATACGTGCGGGGACGCCGGCGATATAACGTTCGCCGATGCCCTGCGTGCGACGACCGGCGCGCGGCGTGATGCACTGCGAGGAAGCACGGTCCGAGTCGGGCCTCCTCATATTCTGTCGGGGGCTCTCCTCTCTCACCGGCAACCCCTATTCCATTTGCGTATTGGACGCAGCGGCAAGCTGGGCCACATAGTCCTTAAACACGCGACCGCGCTCCTCGTAGCCCGAGAACTCATCGAACGAAGAGCAGGCGGGCGACAGTAAGATCACATCGCCGCGGCTCGAGAGCGAACGGGCAACGTCCACGGCATCGCGCAGGTCGTCGGCCTGGGCGATATCGACATCACCGTCGACATCCGCCTCGTCCATAGCGGCGGTAAAGCGCTCGCGCGCGTCGCCAAAGCAGACCACCGAGCGAACGTTATCCATCACAACGCGGGCAAAGGACTCGAGCGGCGTGCCCTTATCGTGACCGCCGAGCAGCAAGATCACATCGTCATCGGGAAACGCCGTCAGGGCCTTTTCGACCGCATCGGTGTTCGTTGCCTTGGAATCGTTAACATAGCGCACGCCATCGATCTCGCCACAGGGCTCAACGCGGTGCTCCAGCGGCTGGAACGAGACCAGGCCGCGACACACACCGTCAACATCGGCGCCGACCGTCAGGGCCGCCGTGGCAGCACACAGGGCATTGATTACATTGTGATGGCCCGAAATCTTAAGCTCGGACGTATCGACGAGCGGGGTCTCGACGCCCTTCAGGCGAATGACCATCTTGCCATCGCGAACAAATGCGGCGTCCTCGCCCGCAGGCTCGTCAAAAGCAACCTTGCAGATGCGACGGCCCGGAACATAGATGTACTCATCGAACTCGTGGATACCGGCATCCTCGACATCAACAATCACCAGGTCATCGTCGACCATATTCTCGAAGAGCTTAATCTTGGCGAGCGCATAGTTCTTATGGCTCTTATGCCAGCCCAGATGATCGGGGGTAATGTTGAGCAGCACCGCCACACGGGGGTGAAGCTCCTGGGTCGTTGCGATCTGATAGCTCGAAAGCTCCGCCACAAACCACTCGTTATGCGCACGGCCATCGATCTCGTTCACCGGAGGCTCGCCAATGTTGCCGACAGCAACGCTCGCCTCGCCCGCCGCCTTAAGCAGGTAATCGGTCAGCGACGTGGTTGTCGTCTTGCCGTTGGTGCCCGTAATGGCAATCCAATTTTGGGGAGACAGACGGTAGGCAAACTCGGGCTCACCCATAATCTGGGCAGCGTGATCACGGCCAGCCTTAAAGAATGCCGAGAACTCCGAGATGCCCGGACACGTCACGCATACATCAAACGCGCCCTCGACCTGCTCGGTTCCGTAGACAAACGATGCCCCGTGCGCCTCGAGCGAGCGCGTGGCATCGTTGGGCTCGGACGCGCCGCCACCGTAAACGGTAACGGCACTCACGCGCTCGGGATGCGCAAGCGCCCAGCGAGCGACATCAAGACCGGACTTGCCCTGGCCCAAAACGAGCAGGCTAAAGACATTAGCAAGAGGCATGAAAGACCACTATCCCAACTGGAAGAACAACGCGAGGCCCAGGGCTCCGAAGGCCGCGGCGACAATCCAAAAACGGATGACGACCTTGGTCTCGGCCCAGCCCTTCTTTTCGAAATGATGATGAATGGGCGCCATAAGGAAGACGCGCTTGTGCGTAAAGTGGAAATAGACAACCTGGATCATGACCGACAGGGTCTCGACGATAAACAGGCCGCCGATGATGAGGGAAACGACTTCGGTGTTGGTCATGATGGAGGTGCAGGCAAAAGCGGCACCCAGGGCAAGCGAGCCGGTATCGCCCATAAAGATGCTCGCCGGATAGCAGTTGAACCACAAAAAGCCCAGGCAGGCGCCGGCGCACGCCGTGCAGAAGATGGACAGGTTCACATCGCCGTGCAAAAACGCCATGGCGGCCATGGCCAGCATGGCGATCATGGAGGTGCCGCCGGCAAGACCGTCCAAGCCGTCGGTGAGGTTTACGGCGTTGGAAAGGCCCGCGATCATCAGCCAGCAAAAGACAAGGTAGAGCCACGGAAAAGAGAGGCCGCAAATGGTGGTCGAGAGCACACCAAGGTCGATCGTCAGGCCACCGGGGAAACGAATCTCGGGGCGACGCCGCACCAGTTGACAGCAAGCACGGTAAAGGTAACGCAGATGAGGGTAAGGCCAATCATCTTGCGTGAGGCGTCAGGCCGAGCGAGCGGCCGTGCGTGACAGAAGTCAGGTCGTCGATGAGCCAAGAACGCCGGTTGCCAGCGTGGCGAGCAGCACAAGCACGAGCTCGGTGGTGAGCTTTCCCATCAAAAGGCAGGTCAGCGAAACGGCAACCAGGATGATGACGCCACCCATGGTGGGCGTGCCCTGCTTAATCAGGTGACGCTTGGGGCCATCGGCGCGAACCTGCTGGCCGATGCCCTCGACCTTCAGGAGCTTAATCCACCACGGCATAAGCAGCATCGCGATGACGGCGGCGATGCCCAATCCCAAAAATGCCTGGTACGTAGGATACGAAGGATTGCCGAACATGGACTAGCACACACCTTCCACAAAGCGATCGAGCTCAACGAAGCGTGAGCCCTTGACCAGCACGACATCATGCTGCTCAAGAGCGCCGCCCATACGGTCGAGCACCTGCTGATAGTCGGAGAACACCTGAATGCGGTCCTCATCCATACCCATCATGCGCGCGGCCTCGGCCATACGCTGGGCAAGCTCACCGCCGACACATGCGAGCATATCGAGCTTCTTGGCCGCCGCATAGGCGCCCACCAGCTCATGCATGCGAGGAGCCTCGTCGCCCATCTCGCCCATCTCGCCCAGAACCGCCATGCGCGAACCCGTGCACGAAAGCGAACACAGCAGGTCGAGGCCGGCTGCCATCGATTCGGCACTGGCGTTATATGAGTCGTCGATGACGCGAGCGCCGCTCTTGGCGCGCTTGATTTCCTGGCGATGCCCGGTAATCGTAAGACCCCTAAAGGCGGCATCGATCTGCTCGGGCGTCACGCCAAGACGATAGCAACCGCCGCGGCCTTGACGGCATTGGGAACGGACTGCGCGCCGGGAATGGCAAGCAGTGTGTCGATAGTCTCGCCCAAGCCAAAATCGAGCGTAAAGACCGGGCGCCCCTCGTCATCAATGCGAATGTCGCACGCACGGACCTCATCGTCGTCCGAGACGCCCGCAAGCATCACGTCGACGCCCGCAGGCGCGGCAAAGGTGTCGCGGATGAACGGGGTAAAGTCGTCCTCACCACCCAAAACCAGCAACGGGAGAAGGTCTCCGGCGGCGCACATGCCGCCAACAATCTCGGATTTGGCACGAGCGATATTCTCGCGACTGCCCAGAATACCGATATGGGAGGTGCCGATCTTGGTCACAATGGCAAGGTTGGGATTGGCGGACTGAGACATGCGCTCAATCTCGTGGAAATGGTTCATGCCCATCTCGAGCACCAGAACCTCGGTGTCGGCAGGGGCCGCCAGCACCGTGAGCGGCATACCGATCAGGTTGTTGTAGTTACCCTTGGTTGCCCAAACGCGATAGCGCTTGGCGAGCACCGCGGCGAGCACGTCCTTGGTCGTTGTCTTGCCGATAGAGCCGGTAATGCCAATTACCAGCAGCCAAGCTCCAAACGATAAGCGTGAGCCAGGCGCAGCAAAAACTCCTCGGGGTCATCGGTATGCAGGATGGCACAGCCCTTCTCATGGGCCAGCGAAAGCAGTTCGGCATCGGGCTCGCGCGTCATCACTACGGCGCCGGCACCCGACTCGATGGCACGGGAAGCAAAGTCGTTGCCGTCGACCTTTTCACCCGGGAAGGCGACGAATATCGTGCCCTCCTCAACCTGGCGCGAGTCGATAACGCAACCGCGGCATACCCGATCGGCTTCTCCCGTCACGGTTCGGGCCCCTGTTGCGGCCGCGAGATTGTTGACGGCGATCTCTATCATTGCAGCTCCCCTGTAAACCTAATAATGCTATCGGCGTATTGTATCCCAGCGCCGCCTACGCGTGGTGCAGGCGTGTGAACAACCCGGATTAGCGACTGGCCATTTCATAGATAGTAACCCCCTACTTGGTGCGCGGGACACCCAACACGTCAAGCGCACTGGCCATAATGGACTGGAACGGCACTGCGGCGGCATCGGAGCCTGACGGGGTTCCGTCAAGGGTGATATAGCACAGGACCTTGGGCGACTGCGCCGGGGCAAACCCCATAAAAGACGACATGTAGTTCTCTTTGAGGTAGCCGCCGTTCTCATCGGCGCGCTCGGCCGTACCTGTCTTGCCCGCCACGTCATAGCCGTCCACCGCGCCGCCAACGCCCATTCCCTCGGCAACGACCGTCTGCATACACGATGTCACCTGCGAGGCGGCCTCCTCGGAAATCGCGCGATCCCCCTCGCCCCAATCCTTTTCATCGCCCTTGCTCGACTTATAGAAGTGCGGAGTCATCATCACGCCGCCGTTCGCGATGCCGCCCACGGCACGTGCGACCTCAATCGGCGAGACGGACAGCGCCTGGCCAAAGCTCATAGCACCCAAGGTGGCACCATCGTACTGGTCGCGCTCCTTGACGATGCCCAGACTCTCACCCGGAAAATCGACACCGGAGCTATGACCGATACCCCACTTGTCCACATAGGTGGCAAAATCATCGGCACCGATCTTGCGCCCCACCAGGACAAAACCGACATTGGACGAACGGCGCATCATCTCGCGTACGTCCATTGTATGGTGTAGTCACGCTTGTCGGCATCGGTAACGGTATCGTCGCCCACCTTGATACTCGCGGGAACCTCAAACGATGTGCTCGGGCGCACAACGCCCAAATCAAATCCGGCGCCCGCAACCAGCGTCTTAAAGACCGAGCCGGGCTCGTAGGCATCCGTCACCAGACGAAGGTTCATGTCCTCGGTCTTGGCGTTTTCCAAATTGGTCTGGTCGTAGGTCGGATACGAGCAGGCGGCCAGGATCTCTCCAGTCGTCGGTCGGTCACCAGGCCGACCCGTTTTTGGCCTTCGTCTTCTCGACCGCCTCGGCCAAGGCATCTTCCGCGGCGCGCTGAATGTTGACGTCGATCGTCGTCACGATATCCACGCCATCAATCGCGGCAACCTTTTTATAGGCACCGCCCGCGATGTAGCCGCCATCTCTTGCGCGCTCGCGCACAAGAGAGCCATTCGTTCCGGTCAGAAGCTCATCGTATTGTTTTTCGAGTCCTGTCAGGCCAGCGTTGTCCACGTTCACGACGCCCAGCACCTGAGAAGCCAGGTTTCCATACGGGTAAACCCGCTTCATCGCCTGCTCAAAGAGCACGCCGGGTAGATTCTTCTTTTCCAGGGCGCAGCGTCATCCTCGTCGACCTGGCGCTTGATATACACCCAGGAACCATCAGACAGTACCAGCTTGCGACAGGTCTTTTTATCGATACCGGTGGCCTTGACCAGCGCCGAGACCGTCTTGTCGACGTCCTCGACAAGCTGAGGGTTCACGGCAACATTGCGGCATTCGACTGACGACGTCAGCACGTTGCCGTTGCGGTCGTAGATAGTGCCACGTTTGGCATAGAGCGTCTGTGAAAGCAGACGACGCGCGTCCGCGCGCTCGCGCAGCTTGTCAGCATTCACGATCTGGTATTCGGCAAGACGGAAGACGCCCGCGGCAAGGCCAACCCCGATACAGCCCATAACGACATCGCGGCGAGGCAGCGGCGTTCCCGTAACCCATTCAGACGACGACCCCTTGCGCGCGCCCGTATTGCGTACCCGAGGTCCGCCCGAGCCACGAAGACGCGACGCAGGGTCGTTGCCATAGGACGGCCCCGCGTTGTAAGATGGCCGACCCGTTCCTTGATAACCAGAACGTCCCCGCGAGGAGGGACGTCCAGACCCCGTGGTCCCCGTCGGAACCGCGGCGATAGTCATTTGTCATACTCAGCTACCGTCTTATTTACTGAGCGGCCGCAGTCGAGCTAGCGCCCGCGGCTGCATCCTGCGAAAAGTCAAGCGTAACGCTCTCGCTGGGCTCCACCATGCCATAGGCGCCCGCAAGATCGCGAATACGTGTGTCGGCACCATAGACCGAATGCATGACCTCAAGGTTAGAACTCTCGTCGGTCGCCTTCTCGAGCGTGCTGGCAAGCTCTGCGTTGCCGTTGAGCACCTGGGCCGTGACACCGGCAAGTGCCACGCGGGCGACACCGATCGTCATGAAGACAGCCGCGATGATGCAAACCGTTTTAAGAACGCTCATGAAAACCGGGCTTACCGCCTGGTTTGCCTGACGGCCCGCGCCCGTGTAGACATCAAAACGCGGCGTGCGTTGCTCACGAGGGGCAACGGGCGCCTGCGGTGCCTCGCGGTAGGCGGGCATGGCGTTCATATCATAGGCGAGTGCTGCGTTTGAGGTGTTATAGCCCATGATATGCCGCCTCCCATCCCGAGTACGTTGGTAGTGTGTTTAAGCTTCGTTTATGGTGCGAGCGGGAGGTCCAATTTTGCGCGGTCGCGCCTACAGGCGCTGCGCCACGCGGATTTTGGCTGATCTCGCCCGAGGTTGCGCGCAACCTCATCGGGTTGGGCAACCAAGGGTTTGCGGGTGATGACCTTGAGTATCGGCACGTTGCCACACACGCACACCGGAATCTCCGGCGGGCACGTGCACCCCTGGCTCATCTCCTTAAAGTGGTTCTTTACGATACGGTCCTCGAGCGAATGATACGAGATGACGCAGATGCGTCCGCCCGGGTTGAGCACCTGGTGGCGGCATCAAGCCCCCTCTCGAGCACATCGAGCTCGTGGTTGACCTCGATGCGAATGGCCTGGAAGCTCTTCTTGGCCGGGTGCCCACCATGCCGACGAGCGGCAGCCGGAATGCCAGCTTGATGATCTCGACAAATTGGCCTGTAGTTTCGATCGGTTCTTGCTCGCGACGGCGCACAATCTCGCGCGCAATCTGCGAGGCGAACTTCTCTTCGCCGTAGACGCGTAGAATCCGGGCGAGGTCGTGTTCGTTATAGGTGTTGATGACCTCAGCTGCGTTTAGGGTGTTGTTACCCGGATCCATCCGCATGTCCAATGGGGCATCTTCGTTATACGAAAAGCCCCTGCCAGGGATATCGAGTTGCGGTGACGAAACGCCCAAGTCAAACAGGAAGCCATCGACCCGGCACCTCGGCCGAGCAAAGCAGCTCGTCCAAGTCGCCGAAGTTGCCCTTCAGCAGCTGGTGCGGGACGCCGGGAACCTCGCGGTCCAGACGGGCGCCAGCGGCCTCGAGGGCCATGTCGTCCTGATCGACGCCGAGCAAAAGGCCCGTCTCCCCCACCTGCGCGGCCATCTTTACCGAATGACCGGCACCGCCAAGGGTGCAATCGCAGACAACGGAGCCGCTCTTGAGCTGCAGCGACTCAAGCACTTCGCCGAGCATGACAGGTTCATGCCGATATTCTTGTGTCAAGATCCCACGCTCCATCCGTTACTCGTGCCTTGCCCTTACGAGAAGAAGAGGTCAAGCAGAGCCTCGTCGTCATCGTCCTCATCGGCCGCGGCGCGGTCCCAAACCTCAAGGTGGTCGTAGTTGCCCACAACCGTGACCTCGCGGTCAAGGTTCGCCTGCTTGCGGAGAGACTCAGAAAGACCGATACGACCGGCGCTGTCCACATCCATCGACGTGGTGCGCTTGTTGATCGCCCTCATGAGCTTCTGGTCGTTGATGTCACGCGGGTTAAAACCCTCGTGGCCCTCACGACCCGCGAAGAGTCCTTCGACCCACTTATCGAAGGCCTCGGCAGAGAACACGTACAGAGCATCGACATCCAGGGCTTTGAACACGCGAACGTGCTCTCCAAGTTCCTCGCGAAGGGGTGCAGGCAGGGACAGACGACCTTTTGCATCGAGATTGCGCTCGTATGCACCAGTCATTCCCATGTGCGCCCTCCCCTCGGTTACTCAGATGGCACGTACGCGGGGAACCACCCCGCCTGTCGACGTCATTAATAATATGGGGAACCGCCCCATTTTTCAACACCTTTCCCCACTCCTTCCCCCACCCTACCCCACCACTCCACCCCCTAACTATTGGGCGCCACCCCCGAGCATATGTTCGAAAACACAATATGTTGTGTTTAACGCAAAGGCGGGATGCCACCTGTAGCACCCCGCCTTTCAACCTCAACCTTCAAGTTGACCTTGAGGCGATTTTTATGTCCCTTTACATGCCGTTCACATCGCCCCCAAACTCTCCCACGCGCGGCATGTGCACCCCGCCGCGCCCATTGGCCGGTGGCGCAAATGGGACGACCCCGATCCAAAACGTGCGCAACAGCACGTTCCAGCAATCGGGGGTCCGTCCTCGAATAGCATGTAATCGCAGCTCAGCAGCGTATTAGCGATGTGCCAGCGGGTGGGCCGCCAGGTAAACCTCAGTCAGCTGCGTACGATCGACATGCGTGTAGACCTGCGTCGTCGATATATCGGCGTGTCCCAAGATCTCCTGCAGCACGCGAAGGTCCGCGCCGCCCGCGAGCATATGGGTGGCAAAGGAGTGGCGCAACGTGTGCGGATGGAGTCCCACCAACCCCACCTGGCGTCCGTAGCGCTCGCATATGACGTGAACACCCTGACGCGACAGACGCCCGCCGTTCTTGTTTAAAAAGACCGCCGGCGTCTCTGTCCCACGAGCATGAGCCGCCAGAAGTCGGCGCCCATCACATATATAGTGCGTCAGGGCACGCGCCGCGCTTCCCACCAAAGGGGCCAGACGCTCCTTGGAGCCCTTGCCGCGAACCAGCACAAAGCCGTCATCGGCATGGATATCACTCACATCGAGCCCCACCAGCTCGCTCACGCGCAGGCCGCACCCATACAGCACTTCCAAGATAGCGCGATCGCGCAGACCCATCTCACCATCCGGAAAATCCTGGTCGAGCAATGCCGAAACATCCTCCACCGAAAGGCACTCCGGCAGGCGCTCGGCCTTTTTTGGCAAACGCAACGCCGCCGTAGGATTTTGGGTCACGGCCCCATCGCGCACCAAAAAGGCATGCAGGCCTTTGACGGCAGCGAGCGCGCGCTCCACCGAGCATCGGAATAGCCCCCATCGCGCGATCGGCGATAAAGTCCTCAATGACCCGCCGACTCACGTCCTCAAAGGACGCAATGCCCGTCCGCTCCAGATAGGCACAGTAGGTCGTCAGGTCTCGGCGATAGGCGGCAATCGTGTTACGCGCCAAGCCCCGCTCGACTGCAAGGTAATCAAGAAACTCCCCCGCCGCCACAGCGAGCGGCGAAGGAGCTTCTCCGATATGTTCCCGGTTCGCCGGCAACCTTAGTCCGTCGAACGATTCATGGCGTCACCTGCAGGCGATCGACGCCCTCATGCTGGCCAATCGAGGCACGCACGAACTCTCGGAATAGCGGCTGAGGATTGGTGGGGCGGCTCTTAAACTCGGGGTGAGCTGGGTGGCCACGAACCACGGGTGCACATCGCGCGGCAGCTCGACCATCTCGACCAGACGCTCATCAGGCGAAAGACCCGAGATGACAAGACCGGCGTCCTCGAGCTGATCGCGGAAGGCATTGTTGAACTCAAAACGGTGACGGTGGCGCTCGTAGACAAGCTCCTCGCCATACGCCTCACGCGCGAGGGTATCGGCAGCGAGCTTGCACGGATAGCGCCCAGGCGCATGGTGCCGCCCTTCTCGGTCACGTCCTCCTGCGAGCTCATCAGGTCGATTACGCTAAACGGACCGTCCGGATCAAACTCGGAGGAGCTGGCACCGGCAAGGCCGACAACGTTGCGGGCGAACTCGCACACGGCAACCTGCATACCCAGGCAAATGCCAGATACGGAATCTTATGCTCGCGAGCAAACTCGGCAGCAAGGATCTTGCCCTCCAGGGCGCGCTTGCCAAAGCCGCCGGGAACCAGGATGCCCGATGCGTCGCCCAGAACCTCATTGACGTTTTCGGCATCGAGGCTCTCACCATCGACCAGCTGCACATCTACGTGACGATCGTAGAAAACGCCCGCGTGATGCAGGGCCTCGATAACCGACAGATATGCATCGGGAAGCTGGGTGTACTTTCCCACGACGGCAACCTTAACCTTATCGGCGTGATGGTTGGCATGGTTTTGCTTGCGCAGGAACTCATTCCATGCGCTCATATCGCGCTCGCGCGGATCGAGGCCAAGGCGCTCGCAAATGCGCAGGTCAAAGTCCTGCTCCGCGAGCAGCTGCGGCACGTCGTAAATGCTCGCGCAATCCTCGTTGGTAAAGACACAGTCGGTGTCGACGTCGCAGAAACTCGCGATCTTGCCGCGGATAGCGTCATCAATATGGTGATCGGAGCGCAGCACAATGATGTCCGGCTGGATACCAAAGCTGCGCAGCTCCTTGACGGAGTGCTGCGTGGGCTTGGTCTTAACCTCGTGGGCGGCGGCGATATAGGGAACGAGCGATACGTGGATGTAGCAGACGTTCTCGGGACCGGCCTCCTTGCGGTACTGGCGGATAGCCTCCACGAACGGCTGCGACTCGATGTCGCCGATCGTGCCACCCAGCTCGGTAATGACAACGTCGGAGCCAGTCTGCTCCTCAATGCGGCGGAATTTGTCCTTGATAGCATTGGTGACATGCGGGATCACCTGGACGGTACCGCCCAAAAAGTCACCGCGACGCTCGCGGGCAATCAAGCTCTTGTAAATGGCGCCCGTCGTAAAGTTAGAATCGCGGGTCAGGTTCTCGTCAATAAAACGCTCGTAGTGGCCCAGGTCCAGATCGGACTCGTAGCCGTCCTCGGTCACAAAGACCTCACCGTGCTGGAACGGGCTCATGGTACCGGGGTCGACGTTCAGATACGGGTCGGCCTTCTGCATCGTCACCTTGTAGCCGCGCGACTTGAGCAAACGGCCCAGCGATGCCGCGGTAATGCCCTTGCCCAAAGACGAAACCACGCCGCCGGTCACAAACACATGCTTAGTCATATTGAATTACCTGCGCTTCCCGTAGAAGTTGTCCATACACATCTTACGGGTCTTCATTGTAATACTCGAGAAAGAAGCAGTTCGCCATTTTTCACCAAAGTGCTTGCATTTCTCCATCTCGAAACAAAACGCCGCCCGGGACCCGAGCGGCGTAGCAACAACTTAGGCGGCAGATCGCTACCGATCGGCAAGCTCGTCCCTGAGCATATCCCGAACGAGCATACCCGCGCGGATGCCTTTCAGATACCACCCGCCACGCTCGGTAAGGCAAATACCATTTGCAAGCTGGCCGCCATCCTCGCTATAACGCGAAACGACCTCGATCAAACCGTCAGAATCCAAGCGCTCAATTGCGGCGCGGGCTCGATACGGAGACACCCCAACGTGCTCCGCAAGCGTTTTGCGCGAGAAGCCATATGTCCCGCCACTTTCGGATTGCTGGGCAATCTCCATCAACACCAGCACTTCGACACGCTTCATATCGTTGACACTCGCACGACCCTTGCCCGCCATGGCAGCCTCCTCTAACCGAGCACGAGCATCCAGCGCGCCGTGCACGACCGACACACCTCACGATGGCAGGTAATATCCATCATGCGGCATCCCGCTAAGGATGAAACAGTTACGATTATTGTATACCGCCCAAATTGTTTTTAGGCAGGTAAACGGCTATTTTTCGCCGAAATAGACGCTTTATTGATCAAAAAGCCGTACCGGGCGCTAACCCGATACGGCCAAAAGGCGATGCAATTACCGCGGTACTTCAAACTTAGCGATGGAAGAAACCACGACGCTCAAACTTGGGCTCGCAGCACACGTTGATGCCCAGTTTACGCAACACCGTCTCGTCCGTCGGCGAGATAATCACGCTAAAGAAGGCATCGCAACCGCGCAGCTGCTCCAGGCCCGAAAGGACACGAGCGGCCGTCTCGCTCGTAGCCGAGGTGATCGACAGCGCCATAAGCGTCTCGTCGGTGTGAAGGCGCGGGTTTTTGCTGCCCAGGAAATGCGTCTTGAGCTTGCTGATGGGCTCGATCGCCTCGTCGCTGATGACTTCAAGCTCAAGGTCGACGCCCGAAACATGCTTGAGAGCGTTCATAATGAGCGAACTTGCGGCGCCCAGGCGCGTGGAGGTCTTACCGGTCACCACGGAACCGTCCGGCATGACCATGGCGCCCACGGGACCACCCGTCAGTTGCTCCCTGGTTAAGGCCGCCGAGCGCGCCGGTGAGTAGTTCTTATCGATGCCGGCCTTCTTCATAATAATCTTGAGACGGTCGACTTGCTCATCGCCCACGCCGGTACGGCGCACATTTTCGACCGCGGTAAAGTAGCGGCGGACGATCTCCATCTTGGAAGCGTCACGGCAGGCATCGTCATCGGTGATGGCAAAGCGACCATATTGACGCCCATGTCCGTGGGACTCTGGTAGGGGCTCTTGCTAGGATCTTTTCCATCAGGGCACGGACCACCGGGAAGGCCTCGACGTCGCGGTTGTAGTTGACCGTGGTCTTGTTGTAGGCCTCAAGGTGAAAGGAATCGATGATGTTGGCATCGTCGAGGTCCGCCGTGGCGGCCTCGTAGGCAATATTGACCGGATGCGTCAGGGGAAGATTCCAGACCGGGAAGGTCTCAAACTTGGCATAACCGGCGGCGGTGCCGTGCTTATGCTCGTGATACAGCTGTGAGAGGCAGGTGGCGAGCTTGCCCGAGCCAGGGCCGGGCGCCGTCACGACAACGAGCGGACGCGTGGTCTCGACGAACTCGTTCTTGCCGTAGCCTCCGTCAGAAACGATCAGATCGACGTCGTGCGGATAGCCCTCAATGGGATAGTGCAGCTTGGCGGGAATGCCGAGTGCATTCAGACGGTTGCGGAAGACGTCGGCAGCGGGCTGACCGGCATACTGCGTGATAACCACGGCCGCGACAGCAAAACCGTTGCCGCGGAACAGGTCAACCAGGCGCAAGACGTCCTCGTCATAGGTAATGCCCAGGTCGCCACGGGCCTTGTTCTTCTCGATATGGTTTGCATTGATTGCGATGATGACCTCGACGTCGTCGGCAATGCTCTTGAGCATGCGAAACTTGCTGTCCGGCTCAAAACCCGGCAGCACGCGACTCGCATGATAGTCGTCAAACAGCTTGCCGCCAAACTCCAAATAGAGCTTGCCACCAAACTGCGAGATGCGCTCCTTAATGTGAGCAGCCTGCAGCTCGATGTACTTCGCGTTGTCGAAACCCTGGCGCATGTGTGCTCCCGTCCCGTTTCCATTTAATGTCCTAGGCGATTATAACGGAGCCCGCCCTCCCCGATACCCAGACCATCAACAGGCACCAACCAAACACGCTCACCACAACCACCGGGGACCCGGGCAGCTCGTTGGAACGGGGAACAAGTCACTCAGCACCAACAATGAAAACGTCGCAGGCAGAGCTGAAGCCAGCGAACGGGCACCAGAGCGAGCAAGCTTCCCCCTGCACCAACAAGGGGAACGTCGCAGGTGGAGCATAAGTCAGCGAGCGACGTCCAGAACGTACAAGTTGGCATGAAAAAGGCAAGGCATAGACCTTCTGGTCATGCCTTGCCTTTTGAATGACAAATTGTCGTTCTGGGCGGTGCGCAGCGTCGACTGGTTGCGCGGTTCGTAGAACCGCGCAACATGAGAGCGCCCCCTCCCGCGCACGGAACGGGAGGGGGCTAAAGGTAGGAGTCTACCGGTGGGTTGACCCCACCGGACAGACGATGACCAGGTGATCCTTTACAGGATCGTCAAGGTTTCCGTGGGGTACCCGTTGGTACTTAGAGCATCACGCAAGCGACGGTCAGGATGATGGCGCAGACGACGGATAGAGCGACGATGAGCTTAAGGGCAAACTTGAGCCAGGTCGTCCACTCGATCTTGGCCAGGGCGAGACCGCCCATGATGGCGCCGGAGGTCGGGGTGAACAGGTTCACAACGCCGATGGCAGAGGAGAAGATCATGACCATGACCTCGGGCGAGAAGCCGAGCTTAACAGCCAGCGGTCCATGATAGGCATGGAGACGGTAGCCATACCAGAGGTCGAGGGGATCAGGAAGGACAGGCCGAAGTAGACCAGGAAGCTCATGGGAGCGAAGATCACGCCGGACAGGCCAGCCAGAGCATTGGCGGCAGCGTCGAGGACGTAGACGTCGAGGCCGGTGTTAGCCATGAGGACGGAGATACCACGGGCGAGGGCGATGACGAGAACAACGGACATCATGTCGCAGCGCCGGTGATGAAGGTGTTAACAATCTGCTTCTCGGACAGGCCACCGATGATACCGATCAGGACGGCCATGAGGAAGAACCAGGTGGAAGCCTCGTCGAAGTACCACTGGCCAATGGGCAGGCCGGTGATCAGGCAGACCAGCCCTGGACGACGGCGTTACCGTCGGCGTCGTAGACAGCGCCAGCGTCGAAGAAGTTGGCGACGCCCTCGTTGAGGTCGGCCAGCGGAATGAAGCCGACGATCATGACGACGAAGGTGAAAGCAAAGGCGATCAGAACACCCTTCTGACGACCGGTGAGCTTGACCTCATTGTGGACCTCGGAAGCAGCCTTACCGTGAGCCTCTTCGGCGTCCTTGAGCTCCTGCATCGACAGGATGGTGGAACCTTGTCAGCCTTGACCTTCTTGGCATAGCTCATGACGAAGAAGATGGACATGGCAGTGGTAACAATCCACAGGACGGCACCGAGGCCGATGATGATGGACTGGTTGACCTCAATGCCAACGCCGGTCAGAGCGTCGACGGCAGCGCCGACGGCGAACGGGTTAACCGTGGAGCCCAGGCAGCCGCAGCCAGCGCCGAGCAGGACGGTGGCGGCACCGACCATCGGGTCGAAGCCAGCGGCCATCATGGTAGCGGCAAGCAGGGCGTAGAAGGGAACGGTCTCCTCGCACATACCATAGGTGGTACCACCGAGGGAGAAGATGAGCATCAGCACGGGAATGAGCATGATCTCGTTGCCCTTAAGCTTCTGCACCAGGACGGCGATGCCGTTGTCCAGGGCGCCGGTCTCGGTCATCATGCCGAGGAAGCCGCCCAGGATCATAACGAAGAGGCAGACGGGCAGAGCGTCAGCGAAGCCTTAATCGGGGCGGTGCAGAAATCGCTCAGACGGGCGGCAGTAACCGCGCCGCCGGACGTGCCGGAGACGATAACGGTAATCACTGCAACAATTGCCAGCAGAGCAAGAAGAATGGTGAACGATGAAGGCATACCGCGCTTTTTCTTAGCGGTCTCAGTCATAGTTCTCATCCCCCCTTCATAAATCATTTACTGATCTCGCCCGAAGCGGCTCTTCCGTGCCGTGCCTGCCGCTCGATGCGAGATTTTTACCAGATAAAGCCGCTCGGGGTGTTCAACAATACACCCCGAGCGAGATGCTAGATGCACTTACTTGAGCGTGGCGTACATGACGGCCTTGATGGTGTGCATGCGGTTCTCGGCCTCGTCGAAGACCTTGGAAGCGGGGCTCTCGAAGACCTCGTCGGTGACCTCCTGCTCGGTGATGCCGAACTGCTCGCACTTCTCGGCGCCAATGGTGGTGTTGGTGTCGTGGAAGCTGGGCAGGCAGTGCAGGAAGATGGCACCCGGGTTGGCCATAGCCATGACCTCGGAGGTGACACGATACGGGGTGAGCTGAGCGATGCGCTCGGCCCAGACCTCGTCAGGCTCGCCCATGGAGACCCACACGTCGGTGTAGATAACGTCGGCACCGGTGACGCCGTCCTTGACGTCGGTGGTCAGCTTGATGGTGCAGCCGTTGGCCTCGGCGATGGGCTTGCAGGCCTCGATGACGTCGTCGGCGGGCATGCACTCCTCGGGGCCGCAGGCCACGAAGTTCATGCCGAGCTTGGAGCAGACAACCATGAGGGAGCGAGCAACGTTGTTCTTGCAGTCACCCATGAAGACGAGGGTCTTGCCCTTGATGTCGTAGTTGAAGTTCTCCTGGACGGTCAGGATGTCGGCGAGCATCTGGGTGGGATGCCACTCAGTGGTCAGGCCGTTCCACACGGGCACGCCGGACTTAGCAGCGAGCTCCTCGACGTCGTCCTGGGCAAAGCCGCGGAACTCGATGCCGTCATACATGCGACCGAGAACGCGGGCGGTGTCCTCGATGGACTCCTTCTTGCCCATCTGCGACGAACCCGGATCGAGGTAGGTGACACCCATGCCTAGATCCATGCCGCCGACCTCGAAGGCGCAGCGGGTACGAGTGGAGGTCTTCTGGAAGAGCAGAACGATGTTCTTGCCCTCGAGATAGCGGTGCGGAACGCCAGCGCGCTTCATGTCCTTGAAGTTCTTGGAGAGCTTGAGCAGGTATCGATCTCCTCGGTGGTGAGGTCGAGGAGCTTGAGGAAGCTACGGCCGGAGAGGTTAACACCCATGGTTCGTTTCCTTTCGAAGAAATGAATTACGTAAGTAATTAGTGTAGCCCGTTTGACGGGCGAAACCGGTGCGGTTGTAGGGGGACCGCACCGGAAACGGAAAGACTTAGAGGTCCTCGCGCCAGAAGGGCATGCTCATGCAGCGCGGGCCGCCGCGGCCGCGGGAGAGCTCGGCGGAGGGCACGACGAGAAGGTCCAGGCCCTCCTTGTACAGCACGTCGTTGGTGACGGTGTTGCGGGCGTAGACGCAGATCTTGCCGGGCTCGACGCACAGGGTGTTGGAGCCGTCGTTCCACTGCTCGCGGGAGGCCGCGATCGGGTCGCCGCCGCCGCAGGGGATCAGCTTGACCTGGTCGACGCCGGTGGCGTCCTCCAGGACGTGCTCGAGGGTGTCCTCGATCAGGCGGATGTTCACGTCGCCCGGGTTCTTGCCGGCGGTCAGCTCGTAGACGCGCAGGGTGCCCATGATGGCGGGGTGGATCGTGAACTTATCGACGTCGATCTGGGTGAAGACCGTGTCGAGGTGCATGAAGGCGCGCGAGACCGGGATGTCGAAGGCAAGGATGCGCTCGACCTTGGAGTCGGAGTTCCAGAAGATGTTCTGGGCCATGATGTCGATAGCGGCGGCCTGGGTGCGCTGGGAGATGCCGACGGCGAGGGTCTTCTCGTTGATGTTCAGCACGTCGCCGCCCTCGGTGTGGAACTGGCAGTCGCGGCGGAAGTACAGGGAGACGTCCTTGTAGTCGGGGTGGTACTTGAAGATGTACTTGCCGTACAGGGTCTCGCGGTTGCGGGTGACCGAGTACATGCGGTTGAGGTTGACGCCCTCGCCGACGACCGCGAACGGGTCGCGGGTGAAGTAGAGGTTGGGCATCGTCGATGATCAGGTCGGACTCGGACTCGGAGTTGACCAGGGAGTCGAGGGTCGTGGACGCCGTGAGGGGCATGTCGATCTCGGCCTTGGTCATGCCGGCCATGGTCTTCTTGACGAACTCGAGGTTGTCCTCGATGGAGTCCAGCTTCTCGCGGACGATCTGCGGCATGTGCTGGCCGCGGATGCCGGCCTCGGCGATGTACTGGTCGGTGAACTCGGCGCGGGCGCCGGGGACCTGGTCGAACACCTCGGCGACGAGGTTCTCGAGGTAGAGCACCTCGACGCCCTGGTCCCTCAGGATCTGGGCGAAGGTGTCGTGCTCCTGCTGTGCGACCTCCAGGAACGGGACGTCGTCGAACAGGAGTCGCTCGAGCTCGTCGGGCGGCAGGTTGAGGAGCTCGTCGCCGGGACGGTGCAGGCAGACCTTCCTGAGCTTGCCGATCTCGGAAGGCACGTGCAGACCTTTCGTCATGGCCTCCTACCTTTCTTTCGGGCCCCTGTCAGGGCCGATTCGTTAGCGCCCCTCCGTGTGAGGCGTTATTGCTGACGACATATTTATATCCAAAATCAATCCATACTTCCACCTCGCCCCCGAACGGTTTATATGAGGGGTGAACGGCATACACATATACTTCACGCATGGCATACTTTGATTAAATAAAGTGGATTTACGTGCTTAAACGCTTTTTAACCGCAAGATCAATTGAAACTAACCTTTGTTAAACCACCCCCAAATTGCATATTTCACGCAACGATATGAATATAATTCGCAATTCTCGCTGTGTCTCAACCATTTTGATTTTTATTCAGAAAAAAGTGCGTCCTATTCATTTTTGACAAACAGATTACCGTTTACCAGACGTTGGATACCGTTCACCGGAAGCTCAGTATAAGGCCCATCGAATACCCGATCGATCTTGCGTCTCCATTTGTAACAACTTGACTTTTTCGGCAGCAAAGACAAACAGACCCGTTCCCCAAAAGGGAGCGGGTCTGCATTCGGTACACCTAGGGTCCAGCAAGGTTTAGGCCTTCGAGAACCTCAAGGGACTAGCGATCGAGCTCGGCCAGTGCCTCGCCCAGAAGCCTCAGGCCCTCGCGAAGAACATCTTCGCTCGCGCAGTAGCCCAGGCGCGCTCCGCAGGGAAGCTCAAAACGGCTACCGGGGACCAACAGCACTCCCCTATCGGCCAGCAGGCGCTTGCAGAACTCCTCGTCATCCTCGGGAATATCCAGCTGGATAAACGAGGTTGACACGCCCTGCGGGGCCGTCCAGGAGACACGCTGCTGCGTATCGATCCAAGCCTGTGCGATATCTCGGTTACCAAACACGATCTTGCGGTTGCGCTCGAGAATCTTGTCCTTGTGCTCGAGCACGTAGGTCGCCAAAGCATCGTTAAACACGCCACCGCAGATCATGGTGTAGTCGCGGTAGGTGCGGATGCGGTTGGACACCTCTTCATCCGCAACGACCCAGCCCACGCGGGCTGCAGGCGTCGAATAGGTCTTGGACACCGAGTTGGTGACAATGGCCCTCTCGTACACGTCTGCCATCGACATAAAGGACTCGGTGTTCTCGAGCGGCAGATACACCTCGTCGCACAGCACGTAGGCGCCCACCGAGCGGGCAATCTCGCAATCTGCCCGAGCATGTCTGCATCGAGCACCGTACCGATGGGGTTCGATGCGTTATTGATGCAGATAAGCTTGGTATTGGGGCGAACGAGGCGCTTGAGCTGTTCGATATCGGGTTTCCATCCGAGCTCCTCGCGAAGCTCCCAATACTCGACCTCGGCACCAAGCGTACGCGGGATCTCATAGAGCGGCGCATAGGTAGGCCACTCGGCAATCACGTGATCGCTGGGCCCGACAACGGCCATGATGGCGTTGAGGTTGGCGCCCGTGCAGCCATTGGTCTGCAGAATGTGATCGGGATTGACCTCGCAACGATACAGCTTGGCGACCTCGGCCTTAAACTCCGGCGAACCCTCGATCCAGCCGTAGTTCATCTTCTCGCGATCCAGACGCTCGTAGAACGTAGCGCCGTCCTGCTCGTCGAGCGCGCGAAGCTCGCCCATGGTCAGCGACGAAATCGTCGACTGGGCAATGTCCCACGTAGCGCTCTTCTCCCAAACGTTGAGCCATTCCTCAACGCCAATTGTCTTGATATCCATGACTAAGCTCCAATCGCTAGAACACGGGATGATGCCGGCAAAGGTCATGGGAATCGAGATGATGCCCAAAAGACAAAGAAGCCGACACCGTTGGGGTATCAACGTGACCGCCTCTAGACATAATGGACACCTTATCTGATGCTAATTTAACTTATTAGACAAGAATGGGGCGGTGCGAAAAACCCGCACCGCCCCATTGGGAGACATCTAATGGCAGCTAGATGTTTGTATTAAGACCCGTACGGTCTATGAAAACCTTAGAGGTCCTCGCGCCAGAAGGGCATGCTCATGCAGCGCGGGCCGCCGCGGCCGCGGGAGAGCTCGGCGGAGGGCACGACGAGAAGGTCCAGGCCCTCCTTGTACAGCACGTCGTTGGTGACGGTGTTGCGGGCGTAGACGCAGATCTTGCCGGGCTCGACGCACAGGGTGTTGGAGCCGTCGTTCCACTGCTCGCGGGAGGCCGCGATCGGGTCGCCGCCGCCGCAGGGGATCAGCTTGACCTGGTCGACGCCGGTGGCGTCCTCCAGGACGTGCTCGAGGGTGTCCTCGATCAGGCGGATGTTCACGTCGCCCGGGTTCTTGCCGGCGGTCAGCTCGTAGACGCGCAGGGTGCCCATGATGGCGGGGTGGATCGTGAACTTATCGACGTCGATCTGGGTGAAGACCGTGTCGAGGTGCATGAAGGCGCGCGAGACCGGGATGTCGAAGGCAAGGATGCGCTCGACCTTGGAGTCGGAGTTCCAGAAGATGTTCTGGGCCATGATGTCGATAGCGGCGGCCTGGGTGCGCTGGGAGATGCCGACGGCGAGGGTCTTCTCGTTGATGTTCAGCACGTCGCCGCCCTCGGTGTGGAACTGGCAGTCGCGGCGGAAGTACAGGGAGACGTCCTTGTAGTCGGGGTGGTACTTGAAGATGTACTTGCCGTACAGGGTCTCGCGGTTGCGGGTGACCGAGTACATGCGGTTGAGGTTGACGCCCTCGCCGACGACCGCGAACGGGTCGCGGGTGAAGTAGAGGTTGGGCATCGTCGATGATCAGGTCGGACTCGGACTCGGAGTTGACCAGGGAGTCGAGGGTCGTGGACGCCGTGAGGGGCATGTCGATCTCGGCCTTGGTCATGCCGGCCATGGTCTTCTTGACGAACTCGAGGTTGTCCTCGATGGAGTCCAGCTTCTCGCGGACGATCTGCGGCATGTGCTGGCCGCGGATGCCGGCCTCGGCGATGTACTGGTCGGTGAACTCGGCGCGGGCGCCGGGGACCTGGTCGAACACCTCGGCGACGAGGTTCTCGAGGTAGAGCACCTCGACGCCCTGGTCCCTCAGGATCTGGGCGAAGGTGTCGTGCTCCTGCTGTGCGACCTCCAGGAACGGGACGTCGTCGAACAGGAGTCGCTCGAGCTCGTCGGGCGGCAGGTTGAGGAGCTCGTCGCCGGGACGGTGCAGGCAGACCTTCCTGAGCTTGCCGATCTCGGAAGGCACGTGCAGACCTTTCGTCATGGCCTCCTACCTTTCTTTCGGGCCTTACTGGCCGAATGTATCAGCGCCCCTCCATATGGGACGCTGCTTGCTGACAGCTCTAGTTATATCCAAATTCCATTCGTAATGCTACCTCGCCCCCGAACGGTCAGCAAAGTACGATGAACGGTATATCGCATATGATTTCCCATGATGCACTTCAGTTTCGTAAAGCAGATTTTCCTAGGTAAACGTTATTTTTCTAGGAAATCAAGCTTGAACACTCAAAGTTATCCATGATTCAAAATTGCATAGTGAAAACGGTTTTCTGCATATAAATGACGCTTGCCCTCGATTCGACCTACATTCGATTATATTCAGCTTGCTATCATTCTTATTCATACATTCTCACCAGTTGAGTGAGGATATAGATCGCTTGCTCAAAGCACCGGACGTTAGTGCTTCGGCTTGTCAGCGTAAGAAGTAGGTAAAGATACCGTTCACGCGATACGTCCGTGCCAGCGGTCGACTAAATTGAGACAATAGTGAATTAGAGTTAGGCTACCGTCCTGCGGGGACTGAACGGACAGATGCATATGCCGAGCAAAATCGAAAAGAAACAAAAGGCCGCTAAGCTGCGCAAGCCGCCGCGCGACTTCTCGTACACGCAAAACCGAGAGCTTAGCTGGCTGCGCTTTGACAACCGCGTGCTTGACGAAGCCTTCGACGAGACCGTTCCGCTGTTCGAGCGTCTAAAGTTCGTGTCGATTTTCGAGTCTAACCTCGACGAGTTTCTCATGGTGCGTGTGGGCGGCCTGTCCGATCTTGCAGAGCTCAAAAAACAGCCTGTCGACAACAAGAGCAATATGACCGCCTCCGAACAGGTCGATGCTGTCATGGCAGAGCTGCCCGGGCTCCTTACCGTTGGGAGTCCATCTTTAAGAGCATCGAGGACAAGCTCGACGCTCTGGGCGTTCACCGCGCCCGCATCGATTCGCTTACGCCCGAGGAGCGCACCTTCGTAACCCGCTACTTCCAAGCCTACGTGTCGCCGGTCATCTCGCCGTTGGTCATTGACCCGCGCCATCCCTTCCCCAACCTGCGCAACGGCGCACTCTATCTGGCTTGTGCCTAGACGGCGTCACCGACGAGGAGAGCCTGCTGGGCCTTATCGAGATTCCCACCTCGATGAACCGCGTGGTCGAGATCCCCTCGCCCACCGGCACCTACTCCTACATCTTGCTCGAGGACGTCATCCTCGCCTGCCTGGACAGTTGCTTTGGCTCCTATAAGCCGCTGGACCGCGCGCTGATCCGCGTCACCCGCAATGCCGATATCGACCCGGACGCGAAGGCGTCGAGGAGGAAGAGGATTACCGCCAGCACATGAAGCGCATCCTCAAGAAGCGCCTGCGCCTGCAGCCGGTGGTGCTCGCCGTATCGGGCTCGCTCGAGAAGGCAACGCTCAAGACCATCCGCAAGGCGCTCGAGCTTTCTCGCCGCTCGGTCTTTACCTGCGATATCCCCCTTGACCTTGGCTACGTCTTTGGCATTGAGGGTAAGATTCCCGAGCACCTGCGCAATGAGCTCCTCTTTACGCCGTTTAAGCCGCAGCCCAATCCCACCATCGATATGGCCCGCTCCATCCGCGAGCAGGTGCTGCAGCACGACAAGCTGCTCTTTTACCCTTACGAGGCAATGAACCCGTTCTTGGACCTGGTGCACGAAGCAGCCTATGACCCCGAGTGTATCTCGCTGCGCATCACGCTCTACCGTGTGGCAAAGCAGAGCCGTCTGTGCGAGTCGCTCATCGATGCTGCCGAAAACGGCAAAGAGGTCACGGTGCTCATGGAGCTTCGTGCCCGCTTTGACGAGCAAAACAACATCGAATGGGCCGAGCGCCTGGAAGAGGCCGGCTGCACCGTTATCTACGGCTCCGAGGGCTTTAAGTGCCACTCAAAGATCTGCCAGCTCACCTATCGCGAGGGCATGGCGCTTACCCGCCTGACGCTTTTGGGTACCGGCAACTTTAACGAGAAGACGGCCAAGCTCTACAGCGACTTTATGCTCATGACCGCGCATCCCGGCATCGGCGAGGACGCCAACCTGTTCTTCCGCAACCTGTCGCTGGGCAACCTGCGCGGCGACTACCGCTTCCTGGGCGTGGCGCCCGTGGGCCTCAAGCCGCTCATCATGCGCGGCCTGGACCGCGAGATTCAGCGCGCCCTTGTCGGCGAGCCGCCCGCGTGTTCTTTAAGCTCAACTCGCTTACCGACCGCGAGGTCATCGACAAGATTGCCGAGGCATCGTGTGCCGGCGTGCGCGTGGACATGATCATTCGCGGCATCTCGTGCCTCAAGCCCGGTGTTCCGGGCAAGACCGAGAACGTGCACGTGCGATCCATCGTCGGACGTTTTTGGAGCATGCGCGCGTCTATGCCTTTGGCGTGGACTCGGACATGATCTACCTGAGCTCGGCAGACATGATGACGCGCAACACCGAGCACCGCGTGGAGATCGCCTTCCCCGTGCTCGACCCCACCTGCCGCGCCTGGTGCACGAGTACATGGGCATGCAGCTGCGCGACAACGTGAAGGCACGCAGCCTGACGAGTGACGGCACCTGGGTTCCGGTGGAGCGCAAAGAGGACGAGAAACCCTTCAACTCGCAGGAAGCTCTGCTGGAGCGCGCGTATCGCAACGCCGAGGCCGCCGCGCAGCAGCGCGCACAGGAGAAGGAACGTGTGGCCGAAAAAGTTATCCAGGACGAGATTGAACATGGGGCGGCTGCCAAACCGGAAGCGGTTGCCGCTCTCCCGGTGAATGAGCCCGAGGCTGCCGCAGAGCCCGCCGTGGAGAAAGCGCCCGAGGCCGCTACTGCGACTCCGGAGCCCGCCGCCGAGGCAAAGCCCGCCCCTGCTCCTGAGCCGCAGCCGGCCACACCCAAGGTCCAAGAGGTCCAGGCGACCGTCATTGAGCAAGCCTGCACCTCGCACCTCAGCCGAGCCGCAGGTCACCAAGCCGCACCCGAGACGAGCGCCCGTCGCGATAAGCCCGCCGGCAAGACCAAGGCCATCGAGCGCCATCGCCCCGGTCGCGTGCGCATAGCCTGGGCCTGATCGGCCTGGGTCTTAAGACGCTCATTACCGGCAAGACGAAATAGTCGTTTGTAGAAGCGCCCCGCATTTGAGGAAAGCCTCGGATGCGGGGCGCTTTTCCCTGCTACCATGGTGCGAATAACAACGCGAATGACAGGCAGGAATATGAAGCTCACTATAGAATCGATGACCTACGGCGCCGACGGGCTGGCGCACGCCGACAACGGCAAGGCCGTCTTTGTGCAGGGCGCCGTGGCAGGCGACACCGTCGAGGCCGAGGTCGTACAGGACGGCAAGTCGTTCATGCGTGCCCGCACCACCGAGATTCTGGAGCCAAGCCCCGATCGCATTCAGCCTCCCTGCCCCTTCGTGGGCATCTGCGGCGGCTGCTCGTGGGGCAATCTCTCACGCACGGCACAGCTCGCCGCCAAGGAGCAAAACCTGCGCTCCACGCTCGAGCGCATCGGCAAGTTCGCTCCTGAGCAGGTCGATGAGTTGGTACAGCCCATCTGCCACACCAAGGACGACTGGGGCTACCGCAATAAAATCGAGCTCGAACCGACCGTCGTCAACGGTCGCGTGCGTCTTGGCATGCACGGTGTCGACCCCAGCAAAATCGTGACCATCGATACGTGCCCGCTGTTCGACAAGCGCTTCCCGAAGGCGCTCAAATCGGTCGTCGGCGCACTCAACTATCTAAGCGGCAGCCATGACTTGGGGCTCGAACGCGTGGGCATTCGCGCATCACGCCGCACCAAGCACTCGAGGTCGCACTCTGGACGCCCACAGGCTCTTTTCCGCGCTCGCAGGTCTCCCGCGTGCTGGCGGACGCCGCTCACCCCACGAGCATCGTGCGCGTGATGAGCAAGGGCGAAAAGAAGGCCCGCCGTGTCTCCAAGGTCGAAATGCTCGCCGGAGAGGCTCATGGACCGAGAATATCGCCGAGGGTCAGATGCGCTTGTCTGCCCCGTCTTTTTCCAGGTCAACACCAAGGGTGCCGAGATTTTGATCGAGCTTGTCATGGAAGCACTCGACCCGCAGGAAGACGAGCTTGCCGTGGACCTGTACTGTGGTGCCGGCACCTTTACCCTGCCGCTCGCCCGCCGCTGCGACTTTGTCGCCGCCGTCGAGGCCTACGGCCCCGCCGTGCGCGACCTGCGCCGTAACCTGGAGATCAACAAGCTTGATAACGTCGACGTCATTGGCGGAGACGCGGTGCGCGAGTTCCCCGACCAGGATGCCGACGTCTTGGTGGTCGACCCGCCACGCGCAGGCCTCGCCCCCGAGGCGATCGACCTTATCGCCAGCACGAGTGCTCGCGATGTCGCCTACGTGAGCTGCGACCCGGCCACCCTGGCGCGCGATCTCAAACGCTTTGTCGAAGAAGGCACCTTCTTCCCCGTAAAGATCACGCCAGTCGACCTGTTCCCACAAACCTTCCACTGCGAGACCGTCGTCCACCTTAGGCGCAACTAGACTGTTTGCCCAAGGCCACGCCCGATGATTTTTCTGGGACGGGGATTAAATAATCAATTTGTACCAAATGATTATTTAATCCCCGTCCCTTTTTAAACATTGGGAAATCGAGCGTGGCAAGCGCATGTCTTCGGGGTATAAGACGCTAATTGTATGCCGCCTTACGAAAGGAACCCTCATGCCCAGCGTTGCCGTTCTCGCCGCCGATGGCTTTGAAACGATTGAATGCCTGACCATGGTCGACGTCATGCGTCGCGGCGGCGTGCGCGCCACGCTCGTCTCGATCATGCCCACGCGCGAGGTCGTGAGCTCGCTGCAGATTCCCGTAACCTGCGATGCGCTCTTTGACGAGATCGACTTTGACGAGTACGACTGCGTCGTGCTGCCCGGCGGCCTGCCCGGAGCCACCAACCTGCGCGCCGACCAGCGCGTCTGCGACGTAGTCTGCGAGTTCGCCGCGACCAAGCACGTTGCCGCCATCTGCGCCGCCCCGTTTATCCTGGGCGAGCTTGGCCTGCTCGAGGGACGCCGCGCCACGTGCTTCCCCGGCTTTGAAAAGAGCTTCCCCGAGGGAGCTTATACCGGCGAGAAGGTCACGCAAGACGGCAATATCATCACTGCCAGCGGCATGGCACAGTCACTCCCCTTTGCCTTGGAGCTGCTGCGCACGCTCGCCGGCGACAAGGCCGTCGAGAAGGTCGCCGAGGGCATCCAACTATGATTTTGGCTTCGCAATCGCCGCGCCGCATAGAGCTGATGCGCGAGGCGGGCTACAACATTCGCGTGATTCCCGCGGATATCGACGAAACGCCCTTTGATGGCGAAGCTCCGCTTACGCTCGTCGAGCGCTTGGCGCGTGCCAAAGCCGCTGCCATCGCCGCCGAGCATGCCGAGCCCAACGAACTGACCGTCGCGGCCGATACTATTGTCACCTTTGACGGCCAAATATTGGGTAAGCCGGCAAACGAGGACGAGGCGCGCACCATGCTCCGCGAGCTTTCGGGCCGCACGCACCAGGTGGCGACCGGCGTCTGCATCGTTAAAGCCGGCGACGCTACAGCTCCGCATGCCGCCGAGAGCCTGTCGTTTGTCGATGTGACCGACGTGACGTTCTACGAGCTCACCGACGAGCAGATCGAGCGCTACGTCGCCTCGGGTGAGCCCATGGACAAGGCCGGCGCCTACGGCATTCAGGGCACAGGCGGACGCATGCTCGTGCACGATATTTCGGGCGACTTCTATAACGTGGTGGGCTTACCCATCGCCCGCGTCGCGCGCGCGATTCAAAAACTCTCGTAATTGCATCTGGCGCTGGGTATTCCCCAGCGCTACAATTTTGGCGTACCGTACGGATCCCGACCGGGCACAAGGCGCGGCGGAAAACCGATAGGAGTTAAACATGGATACACTGCTCGAGGCCATTGACGTCTGCGATGTCGATGGCTTTTGCTATGGCAACTATACGGATGAGGAGGCCGGCACCGGTTGCACCGTAATCGTGGCACCCGAGGGCGCCACCGGCGGCGTGACGTTCGCGGCGGTGCTCCAGCATCGCGCGAAACCGACCTGCTGCGTCCCGAGAACACCGTCGACAAGGTCCACGCCGTCTGCCTTTCGGGTGGATCGGCCTTTGGCCTCGAGGCTGCAAGCGGCGTCGCTCGCGAGCTTGAGAGCCGCGGCATCGGCCTTCCCGTCGGCCCCACGCAGGTGCCTATCGTGTGCTCCAGCTGCATCTTCGACCTCGCCTTTGGCGACCCCACCGTGCGCCCCGACATTGAGGCCGGTATCGCCGCCGTGCGCGAGGCGCTCGACCACACCCCTGCCACGCTCGAGCAAGGCAACGTGGGCGCCGGTACCGGCGCCACCGTAGCAAGCTCATGGGGCCTGCCACCTGCATGAAGGCCGGCCTTGGAGCTGCCGCCGTGGCACTCGGTCCCGTCAAAGTGGGCGCCGTGGTCTCGGTCAACGCCTGCGGCAACGTCATCGACCCGACCACTGGCGAGTGGGTCGCCGGCATGCGCGCCACAGCCGATAGCGACCAGATCGTCGACATGGAGCTCGCAGCCTTTGCCGCAGCCGGCTCCATGCAAATGCCGCTCGACCGCACCAACACCACCATCAGCTGCATCGTCACCAACATGGAGCTCACTAAGGCGCGGGCTACCAAGGTCTCCCAAATGGCAGCAGACGCCTACGCGCACGCCATCCGCCCCACACACACCACCAACGACGGCGACACCATCTACACCCTTGCCAGCGGCAAACTGGGAGCCCAGGCAAGCGCCGCCGTTCCCCTAGACCTGCTGGGTATGCTCGCAGTAAGGGCCCTAGAAGCTGCCATCGTAAACGGAGCCAAAACCGCTAAAACCTCCCACGGCATCCCCGGCGCCGCGAAGTAAACTAACTCGTCCGGTTGCCCGGTGGGTCTTGGTTATGTTTGCTGCTCTACAGTCCTGGCTCGCACGAAGAGCACATTAAGTGCTCTTCGGCTCGTGCGGAACTCGCGACAAACATAACCAAGACCCACCGGGCAACCTACTCAACTAAATCCCTTTCAGCCCAGGCCCCTGTGTACCGCGCGTCTAAGATCTTCAAATTCTGGCAGCCTGACAATCGATTCTTGTAGCAGAGGCCCCTTGGCCTTTAGTTTGATACAAGTTCCGCACGAGCCGGAAAGCACTTAATGTGCTTTCCGTGCGAGCAGGACTGTTCGCAGTAGCAAACTAAAGCCAAGGGGCCCAGTCAACCCATCAGCAGCGATTACTCAGCAGCTAGTTGAATTTGAAGATCTTTGAGGCAAGACGGTATAGGCCGAGTGTGGTTTTGTCACCAGCCCGACCGCGCAGGTTGGTGAAGAAGCCGACCACACCGTAGCGTGCACGACGATACATACGCTCGTCATAGGCCTTTAAATCACTCCACAACGTCTTCAGGCGCTCGTCGGCACAATCCTCGTCGGAAAGCTTAGTGAGCACCGAGCAGATTGCCATCATCATGGTGAAATAGCCCATCATGTACGAGCGCAGACGCGACGACTCGACATCGCTGTACAGGTGGAACGACTCCATCATGATGTGCGTCACGCGAAACTGTTGGTCCAGACGCTTGACCATCGTGGCCTCGTTGACGCTTTGGCCCTCACGGCCGATAAAGTAGCGGTAGAGGTCGATGTCGGCGTAGTACATGGTCTTGCAGCGCGGTAGCGGCACGTAGGCGTAGATGTTGTCTACATAGAACGTGTGCGGCGGCATAGGCAGATTGGACGCGCGCAGCACATCCGTGCGATAGCACAGGCTGTGCATGAGCAGATTCTGGTCCAGACGGAAATGACCAATCTGGTCCCAGGTAAAGATCTTTTTCCGCGGCAGGGCAAACTTGTAGCCAATAGCGGTGTGCGTACCCTCGTAAACCTTCTCGTACACATAGTTCGAGATAAAGAGGTCGACGCGCTGGTCGCGCTCCTCAAAACCGCGAAGGATCGAAAGCATGGTCGACAGGCTGCGCCATCGAGCCAGTCGTCCGAGTCGACAACTTTGTAGTAGGTGCCTGTGCCTCGCGCAAGCCCGAAAGGACGGCAATGCCGTGGCCGCCGTTCTCCTGATGCACCGCGCGGATGATTCCGGGGTAACGCGTCTCCCACTCATCGGCCTTGGCCGCCGTCTCGTCCTTGGAACCGTCATCGACGATGATGATCTCGATATCGGTGGCGTAATTGCTCCCCTCCAGAATGGAGGTGATGCAATGGTCCATGTCCTTGGCGGCGTTATACGAGGGAATACCGAATGATATGACTTTATGCATGGCAGGCGATAATCTCATCCGAAAGATCGAGGGCGGAGTTGGTCACGGCATCCATATCGTAGTAACGATACTCGGCCAGGCGACCCACCGGGTGGAAGTTCGTCAGGTTCTGAACGCGCTCAAGATAGCACTCATAGAGCTCACGGTTCTCGGGCTCCAGAATGGCGTAGTACGGCGTCTCGCCCGAGCCGGGCGTATAGGCCTTGGAGTACTCCTTCATGATGGTGGTCTTGCCGGGCAGGACCTGACCGGTCATGTTCTTGAACTCGGTGATACGCGTGTAATCCTCGCTCGTGGTGTAGTTGACGGTGCCCACGGGCTGGAACTGGTCCATATCGAGCGTCTCGAACTTCATGTCGAGCGTACGGTACGGCAGAGCGCCCAAGTCGAGGTTGAACAGCTCGTCGAGCGGACCGGTGTAGACGATCTCGCCGCCATAGACCTTGCCGTCGATCTTGACGGTGGTCTCGTCGATCTCGAAGAGATCGCGGGCGTCCACGTCGCAGAACACATCAATCAGATCGTGGTCGAGCATGTGCTCGAACAGCGCGGTATAGCCGTCCTGCGGCATGCCCTGGAAGGGAGCCTGCGGGAAGTAGCGGTCATCGTCGCCCACAAAGACGGGAACGCGACCGGTGATCGAGGGATCGATCTGGTCGGGCGTCTGGCCCCACTGCTTCATGGTGTAATGCAAAAAGACGTTCTCGTAGACGTAATCGGCGACCTCGGCAAGATCCGGGTCGTTCTTCTTGCGCAGCTCCATGATGGGCACCTTGACGTCCTTGCCAAAGGTCTCCACGAGCTTCTGATACAGCTCCTCGCCGCGCTCGTCGCCAAAGGCGAGCTTGAGGCTCGCGTGGTTAAAAGGCACGGGCATGAGGGTGCCGTTGATGTTGGCAAGCACCTTGTGCTGGTAGTCCGTCCACTTGGTAAAGCGCGACAGGAAATTGTGGACGCGCTCATTAAAGGTATGGTAGATGTGCGGACCATACTCGTGGACCAGGATTCCGGCCTCATCAGCGCAGTCGTAGGCGTTACCCGCAATGTGGCTACGGCGCTCCAGAACGGCAACACGATAGCCGATGGTCTCGGCGAGACGGCGGGCACAAACGGCACCGGCATAACCGGCACCGACGACAATCATGTCGTATGCGCCGGCGTTAAAGCCTTCAGGCAGGCCTGAGGTAATCTGCATCGATACTCCTTGTCAAAAGCCACGGGCTCGTTAGCTGGGCTTTTCTCGAACATTCTTCGAGACATATTTATCAGAGCGATTATAGCGCTAATGCGTCCTATAATGAGCTTGCCACACAAGGAAAGCTCAAGCACCGCGGCGAACATAATTGAAAGGTAAACCCGCTAGCAGCGGGTTTATTCGTGAACAGCCGGGCGCCTGGAGCTTAGCGAAACGCTTGTAAGGAGTAACATGAGCGATTTCCTAAACCGTATGAATCTGCCGCCAAGGCCGACCTTAAGACGATCGTCCTGCCCGAGGGCGAGGATCCGCGCACCATCGTCGCAGCCACCAAGATCATCGAGGAGGGCCTGGCAAAGATCGTCATCCTGGGTAACCCCGACGAGATCAACGTTCCCGGCGCTACCGTCATCGATCCGCGCAATGCCGAGAAGCACGAGGAGTACGCGCAGAAGTTTGCCGAGCTCCGCGCCAAGAAGGGCGTCACCATCGAGCAGGCTCGCGCCCAGGTGATGGACGCTACCTACTTTGGCACCATGATGGTCAAGATGGGCGATGCCGACGGCCTGGTCTCCGGCGCCTGCCACTCCACCGCCGACACCCTGCGCCCCGCGCTGCAGATCCTCAAGACCGCCCCGGGCACCAAGCTGGTCTCGGCCTTCTTCGTGATGTGCACCGACACCCCGCAGTTCGGCACCGACGGCACGCTGATCTTCGCCGACTGCGGCCTCAACATCAACCCGTCCTCCGACGAGCTCTCCGAGATCGCCATCGCCTCCGCTCACTCCTGGTCCACCTTCATGGGCAACGTTGAGCCGCACGTGGCCATGCTCTCCTACTCCACCATGGGCTCCGCCGGCGGCGAGGTCGCCAAGAAGGTCCAGGAGGCCGTAAAGTTCTGCCACGAGAAGGCTCCCGAGCTCGCCATCGATGCGACCTGCAGCTCGATGCCGCTATCGTCCCCACCGTCGCCCAGCTCAAGGCTCCCGGCTCCTCCGTTGCCGGCAAGGCCAACGTGCTGGTGTTCCCCGACCTTGAGGCCGGCAACATCGGCTACAAGCTCGTCCAGCGCTTCGCCGGCGCCGACGCCTACGGCCCCATCCTGCAGGGCATCGCCAAGCCGGTCAACGACCTTTCGCGCGGCTGCTCTGCCGACGACATCGTGGGTGTCGTTGCCATCACCGCCGTCCAGGCTCAGATGGCTGAGTAGCGGACATATCCCTCGGGACCTACAGGGTAAAGCTCTGAAAACGTCCTCGGACATGTCGGAAGCCCCGCTGCGCGCTACGCGCGGCGGGGGTCTTCCTCCGCCTGCCGGAATGTTTTCAGAGCTTTACCCTGTAGGGTCCTGCCGCTACGTAGCAATCAGGGCATCTGGAGTGGACGGCGGCTTGACTACGAGCTGGGGCTGAAGATCTGAATGGATGGGTGCCGTTGCTAGGGGCGCAAGCGTTGCTGGCGATGGTCACTTTGGGACTGGTATTTCCGCCTGCTAGTAAAAAGGCCTCCGGAGCTGTTGCTCTGGAGGCCTTTCGTTTACTTGTAAATGCGCGCGTTAGTTGTTCTTGGTCAGACGCTCGACGTCGTGGGCGATCATGTATTCCTCGTCGGTGGGGATGACCATGACCGTGACGGCGGAACCGGCGGCACTGATGACCTGCGGGCCGCTGCCCACGGCCTCACGGTTCTTGTTGTTGTCGATGCGCACACCCAACCACTCAAAGCAGTCGCAGAAGGCCTTGCGGATCGACCAGTCGTTCTCGCCGATGCCGGCAGTGAAGGTAATGGTATCCACGCCCGCCATAGAAGCGATCATGGAGCCGGCCTGCTGCATAGCCTTATAGGCGAACATATCGAAGGCGAGCAGGCAGCGCTCATCTCCCTCGGAGGCGCGCGTGCGAATGTCGCGGCGTCGTTGGAGATACCCGAGATGGCGAGCAGACCAGACTGCTTGTTCATCATGTCGTCGACTTCCTGGTAGCTGTAGCCGCCCTCGCGCTGCAGGTAGCACACGGTAGCCGGTCGATAGAGCCGCAGCGGGTTCCCATCATCAGGCCGTCAAGCGGCGTGAGCCCCATCGTGGTGTCACGGCATACACCGTCCTCGATGGCGGCAAGCGAGGCGCCGTTGCCCAAATGGCACGAGAGCAGGCGGTGGCAGCGCGAGCCCAGGATCTCCTTGGCCATCATCCACTCATAGCGGTGGCTCGTACCGTGGGCTCCGTACTTGCGCACGTGATACTTGTCGCACACGTCCTTGGGCAGGGCGTAGGTGTAGGCGACCTCGGGCATGGTCATGTGGAACGAGGTGTCGAAGACGGCCACGTTGGGCAGCTCCGGATACTTCTCACGGCAATACTCAATCGCCGCCGCCTCGCCGTAGTTGTGCAGCGGAGCAAGCGGTGCCACCTCGAGAATCTTAGCCATGACCTCGTCGTCGACGACCGCAGAATCATCGAAGTGCCAGCCGCCTTGAACGATGCGATGTCCAATGCCATCAATCGTAAAGTCGGTCTTCTCGAGCTCCTCGAGCACGCGAGCGATAGCAGAGCATGATCGGGGAAGGGAACCTCCTCGGTCTGTTTGGCGCCACCGTTCTCGGAGTGGCCAAAGATGCCCATGTCCGATCCGATACGCTCGCAGTTGCCCTTGGCGAAAACCTCGCGGGTATCGGTATCCAAAAGCTGATATTTAAGGCTTGAACTGCCGGCGTTGACAACAAGTACGTTCATGAGACTCCTTTGCAGTGCAATACGGCCGACGCAGACCCCTTAAGGCGGCCGTATTTTAATAAGAAGTTATCATATCTTGATAAATAGCTATCAGCATATCGCCCAACGAGCGCAAAAGAGGGACTAAACGACACTTGGTCGTCCAGCCCCTCCCCTCTTGCAATTACTTGCCGTTGACGATGCGCTCGACGTCGGAAGCGATCATGAACTCCTCGTCCGTGGGGATGACGAAGATCTTGACCTTGGAATCCTTGGCAGACAGGCACCAAGCGCCGTCGCCACGCAGGGCGTTACGGGCATGGTCCATCTTGACGCCCATAAAGGCCAGACGGTCGGCAACGCCGGCGCGAACGGCCGGAGCGTGCTCACCGATGCCGGCGGTGAAGACCAGCGTGTCCATACCGCACATGGAAGTGGCCATCTCGGCAGCTTGGCGGCAATCTTGTAGACGAACATGTCGAAGGCGAGCTGAGCCTCGGGGTCGCCGGCGGCGGCAAGCTCCTCGACGTTGCGGCAGTCGTTGGTCTTGCCACCGGTCACAGCCAAAAGGCCGGACTTCTTGTTCATCATCTCGTCGACCTCGTCGAAGGTGTAGCCGCCCTCGCGCTGCAGGTAGCACACGGTAGCCGGGTCGATGGAGCCGCAGCGGGTGCCCATCATGACGCCGTCGAGCGGGGTGAGGCCCATAGTGGTATCCATGCACTTGCCGTCTCGATGGCGCACAGGGAGGCACCGGAGCCGATGTGGCACACGACAACCTTGCGGGCCTCGCCGTTGGTCATCTCGGCGACCTTCTTGGAGATGTAACGATAGCTGGTGCCGTGGGCGCCGTACTTACGGATGTGCAGCTTGTCGCAAACATCCTTGGGAAGGGCGTAGGTCTTGGCGACCTCGGGCATGTTGAAGTGGAAAGCGGTGTCATAGACCGTGACGTTGGGCAGGTCGGGATACTGCTCCAGGCAGAACTCGATAACGTTGGCCTCGGGGTTGTTGTGCAGCGGCGCCAGCGGGGCGACCTCACGGATCTTGGCGAGGACGTCCTCGTCGACGAGGGAGGAATCGCCAAAGTACCAGCCGCCCTGAACGATACGGTGGCCAATGCCCTCGATCTTGACGCCGTTGGCCTCGAGGTCCTTCAGGACGACCTCGATGGCGACCTTGTGGTCGGGGAACTCGATGTTCTCGGTCACCTTCTTGGAGCCGTTGGCAGCGTGGGTGAAGGTACCGCCGGTAAAGCAGACGCGCTCGCAGGAGCCCTTTGCGGACACCTTGTGGGACTTGGTATCGATGACCTGATACTTAAGGGTCGAAGATCCTGCGTTGACGACCAGAACGTTCATGTGTCTCCCTACTAACAGGCGGTGTGGCGCCGCCAGGTTACATACGCTTCAATAATAAACCCAAACGCCCTCGCGCTCGGTTTATTGCGTTGATATATAAGTTATCGGTGCCAGAGCTTCCGTTTCATTGCACGGAAGAAGCGTCCTCAGATGAGGTTCTCGCCCAGGTTTTTGCCGCCGAGGACGTGCATGTGGAAGTGCATGACGGTCTGGCCGGCGTTGACGCCCTTGTTGGAGATGACGCGGAAACCGTCCTCCAAGCCTTGGCCTTGGCAACCTCGTGGATGGCGTGGGCCATGGCGCCCATGGTCTCGGCCGGCACGTTGTCGGCGATGTCGCTGTAGTGCTTCTTGGGGATCACGAGCGTGTGGACCGGCGCCTGGGGGTTGAGGTCGTCGAAGGCGATGACCTGGTCGTCCTCATAGACAACGGTTGAGGGAATCTCGTGGTTGGCGATTTTGCAGAAGATGCAATCACACATGGCTGGTTCCTTTCTCACAGGCCAAGGTAATTATATTTGGTCGGGATGGTTAGAACGAAAGCTTGTCGTCGGTGTTGGCGGCCTCGCCGTCGGCGAGCACGTCGTTGCCGTCGACGTCCTTAAGGAGCACCGAGACCTTCTGCTCGGCATCGGACAGGCGGGTGCGCAGGCTCTTGAGGAGCTCGACGCCGCGGGTATAGCTCTCGAGTGACTCCTCGAGCTCCATATCGCCCGACTCCAAGCTGCGGATGATGAGTTCCAACTCCTGCGAGGCCTGCTTGTACGTAAGCTGCTCGACCGGGGTCTTCTCTGCCATATCTGTTTCCTTTCCTAAAGGTTTATCGCTGTGAAACGCGGTCTACTCGACCGTATCGACCGTTGCCGCCACGTTGCCGTCTGCCATGCGCACGCGTATGGCGTCGCCGGGCTTAAAGGTCTTGGCGCTCGTAGCCACCCCATCATCGCTGTACGCGATGGAATAGCCACGGGCAAGCACCTTGAGCGGCGACAGGGCATCGAGTGAGGCTGCCGCACGGCCCAGGTCGGACGCGGGTTTGCTGAGCATCGTGCGCCCTGATGCTCCAGACGGGAACTCGCAAGCGTGAGCGCATGGCGCTTGCCATCGAGCCCCGAGGTGCTTGCAACCAGACGCTCGGGCAGGCGCTCAAAGTTGGAGCGGAATGTCCCGACCGAGCGTACTATGGCGCCCGACAGGCGATCGGCAGTCAGCGCAAGCTCCGATTCGCGACGCTCGACCATAAATGTGGGGTCGTTGAGGCACGGGCGGCAGGCGGCGGCATCGAGTGCATCGCCCAGACGGGCCGTATAGGTATTCCAAGCGCGGCGACCACGCTGATCGAGCATCTCCAGGTCGACCTGATTCGACCAATCATCGATGCCATCGCGGCGCCAAGACGCTGATGGCGTGCCTCGAGCACATCGGCCAACTCCGTCATAGCCGGCGCCACCGATTCGGCCGCCGCCGTGGGCGTGGAGGCGCGGCGGTCGCTCACCATGTCGCAAATCGAGGTATCGGGCTCATGGCCAATACCGGTCACCACGGGCACAGGACAAGCCGCCACCGCGCGGGCAAGCTCCTCGTCATTAAAGGTCATGAGGTCCTCAAAGGAGCCGCCGCCGCGCACCAGCAAAATACAGTCGGGCGCCGGCGTAATGGAAGCGGCGCGGCGCAAGCCCTCGATGAGCTCGGCCGGCGCACCCTCGCCTTGAACCTTGGCGCCCACGCAGACGACCTCGACGAGCGGGTTGCGACGACGCAACGTGCGCTTGACGTCGTCGATTACGGCACCCGAAAGCGAGGTGACGACCGCCACGCGGGAGCAGAACACCGGGATGCGGCGCTTGCGCGCTTCGTCCATCAGGCCCTCGCGGCGTAGCTTTTCGGCCAGTTGCGCCACTTGTTGACGCAGCAGACCCTCCCCCGCCAACGAAAATGAGCGGGCAACAAAGCTCATGCGACCCGTGGGCTTATAGAGATTGAAGCTGCCCTTAAAGCTCACCTGCATGCCATCGCGCAGATCGAAGGTGCGCTTGAGATAGGCGCCCTTCCAGATAATGCAGTCGACGGCGGCCGAGTCGTCCTTGATCTGGAAGTAGCAGTGACCGCTTCGGGCGTAGGACCACGAAAACCTGTGACCTCCGCCCAGAACGCTCAGCTGCGGAATGGCATCGAGCGCACCGGCGGCGATCTCCACTGCCTGGCTCACGCTGAGCTCCTTGCGCTCCTGATCGTCCGAACCGTCGAACTCGGCGGAAACGGCATTGCCGGTTAGATCCAGCCTGCCACGCAGCCCCCCTTCGTTATCGAGCACAAGGGCTTCGACCCTGCGCAGATTCAAGTCCAACACATAGTACAGCGCCGCGGGAACAAGAATCTCCGCGGCGCCTGTCAAGCCAATTTGTTATCGGTTGGAGTTTCTGTTGTAGCGGGCCATCAGGTAGAGCAGCTGAATAATCGAGGTGAGCGCCGCCGCCACGTAGGTGAGCGCGGCTGCCGTCAGCACCTTCTTGGCACCGTTGACCTGCTTGGAACTCATGCCCGACTGCTCGATATACGCCACGGCGCGGCGACTGGCATCGATCTCGACAGGCAACGTAACGAGTTGGAACAGCACACTAAACGAGAAGAAGATCAATGCGAGGGTCGTGAGCCCGGCGATGTTCATAAACAGGCCCAAGAGCAACACGATGGTCCAGGTGTTCTGGGTAAAGTTGACGACCGGGACCAGGGCGGTGCGAACCTTCATCATGGCGTAACCGCTCTGACGCTGGGCGGCATGACCCGCCTCGTGGCAGGCCACGGCAACGCTTGCGACCGATCCGCCCGAACGGTTAGCGTCCGAGAGATACAGGTTGTTATCCTGCGGGTTGTAGTGGTCGGTGAGCTCACCGGCAACGCCCTTGATACCCACGGCGTTGCAACCGTTGGCGTCGAGCATGCGGCGAGCGACCGTGGCACCCGTGTCGCCGTCCGAGCGAACCTTGGACCAGGTCTTGTACGTCGAGTTGATATAGCTCTGCGCCGCAAGACCAAGCACCGTACAAACAAGGACAACCAGCAGGTACAGCGGGTCGATGCCAAAGCCGTAACCATAGTAATAGGGCATGCGAATTCCTCCGAATCGAATTACACGTTGGAGGCATTCTACCAATCAAGCGGCTAGGCTTCCTTACAGCAATTCAATTTTGCCATCTTTGACCGTCAACCCCATGTTGCCGGAAAGCAGATCGTCCAGGCGCGAGCCCACAAGTTCAAAGCGCCAACCTTCGCGCAGGCGGCTCTGCTCGGGATGCTCAATGTAGTCGGCCAGGTCATCGCGCGACGCAATGACCGAGGTCGCCACGCCCGAGCGCTCGCAACCAGGCGAATAAGCGCATACATAAGGTCAGTCACGCTCTCCAGCTCCGGCGAAATCTGACGATGTCCGCGCACCAAGAGCGGCAGGCGATCGTGCGGACAGCTCGCTCCGCGCTTGATGGCCATGAGCGCGCCGTCCACGTCGCGCTCCCCCAGCTGGTCGGTGCCGCGGATGCTACGGAACTCCTCAACACGCACGGGATTGCGCTTGACGAGCGCCAGCAGCGTATCGTCGGACATAACCCACTTGCGCGGGATGTTGCGCCGCTCAGCGCGGTCCTCACGCCAGGCGGCAAGCTCGCGCGCAATGCCCAGCTGATGGCGGCTGCACGAGTTGATGCGCTTGACCTTGCGGAACGCTTCGTGGCGGTCGGCGCGGTAGTGCGACTCATCGGCCAGAGGACGCAACTCGTCGAGCACCCAATCCACGCGGCCCAGCTCGCGCAGACGGCTCATCATCTCGGTATAGGCAACGATCAGATACTTGACGTCATCGATCGCGTACTCAATCTGCTTGTCGGTCAGCGGGCGGCGCGACCAGTCGGTCAGCGACTCGGTCTTGGGCAGTGATACGCCGCAGAACGTCTGAACGAGCGCACCATACGAAATCTGCTGGCGCTCGCCCAAAAAGGCGGCGGCAACCTGCGTGTCAAAAATCGGACGCGGCAGCGCGCCCACGGTGTGGAGCATGACCTCCATATCCTGCGAGCAGGCGTGGAAGACCTTGGTCACGCTCTCGTCGGCCATAAGCTCGGCAAGCGGCGACAGGTCGTCGATCACCAGCGGATCGACAGCGACACTCTCGGCGGGGGTGGCAATCTGGACCAGGCACAGGCGCGGATGAAACGTGCGCTCGCGCAAAAACTCGGTATCGACGGCGATCGCGTCGAACTCGCGGGCGCGCTGGCAAAAGTCGACCAGAGCCTGATGTGTGGAAATGTACATATCAACCCATCGAATAAGGTTAGGCCCGAAAAACACGGGTAGGATATCGGCATTGCTCTACAACTATACTCGGTTAGTCACAGAACGGGAACGTAAGTATGCGCTGCCTTATCATCCACAACCCGGCATCGGCCCCAGCTCAGATGAAATCTACGCGTTCACGCACGCCCTCGCGCAGGGCGGCGACGAGGTCGTGATGCGTTTTATCGGCGATGGCATGGAGCCCGAGGACGCGGTAGCGGACGTTCGCGAGTTCGATCGCGTGGTCGTTTCGGGCGGCGACGGCACCGTCTCCAACGTGCTCGACCAGATGCGCGGGTGCGGTGTCCCCACGCTTGTCTTCCCCTCCGGCACGGCCTGCCTGTTCTTTAACAACATCGGCAATGCCCCCGAGGCGGCGGCACTCGCCAAGGCTTGCCGCGACGGCCGCACGGTCAAAGTGGACATGGGTGAGCTCTTTTGGCTCGACGAGAACGGCAACGAGAAGCGCCACGGCTTTATCATCATCGCCGGCTCGGGCTTTGACGCCGAGATCATGATGAAGGCCGCTCCCACCAAAAACGACATTGGCGAGATCGCCTACTTCCTCTCCGCGCTCGCCACGCCCAACCCCACGGTGGCGCACTTTACCATTGAGCACGACGGCATTGTCGAGGAGCTCGACGGCATCTGCTGCATGGCAGGCAATACCTCGGTCATCCAAAACGACATCAACCTGTTCCCCAACTGCCGCATGGACGACGGCATGGTCGACATCGTCGTTATTGAGCCGTGCGCACGATGCAGCTGCTCCCCACGGTAATTACCGCCGCGCTCGACCCCGCTGGCAAAGTGCTCGGCCGTCCGCAGTTTAAGATCATCCAGACCAAGGAAGCCAAGATCACCTGCACGCCATCGCTGGGTATGCAGTTCGATGGAGAGATCATCTCCAGCAACTCCGGCGTCTTTGGCGCTCGCGCGCTGCCGCAATGTCTCGACCTCATCGTCGACGATTTTTCACCGCTCGGAAAATAGGAGGACCCCATGAACGACAATCCCCTGATTGGCTTTATCGTCATCGTCTTGGCCATGCTCGTTGGTTACGCCATCAATGTGATCCACCGCCGAAAGAAGTAAATCCACATTGGTATGATATTCATCCAGTTATCGACTCTCCCGTTGTTTATGCAAATCCTAAACAGCGGGAGAGTTTTCTTTTTGAGCATTGTCTGGCGCTTTATTCAGCTACAGTAAATGCAGGGTGCCTTTATTTAACTAAAGCAATAAAATGAGTATTATTATCCGCTCATCGTATATTTCTTCACGCTCATCGAGTAAAAGCTGTTGTCGAATGAATACTCTTTACACTTCCTTTAGGCTAGTAGATGTATTTATTAGCTGAAACTCCGTACGGTTTCGCGGGGTTTCAACAGTTGGGAGGGATCATGAGGTTTACTCATCCTGTCAACACGCTCAAGAAGCTCGGCTGCGGCCTTGCATTTGGAGCAGCGGCCATTATGGCCATGCCGACTTCGGCGCTCGCTTGCACCCAGATCTACATGGGCAGCCAGCTCACGGCAGACGGCAACACGTACTACGGACGCTCCGAGGACTTCGGCCCGCGCTACATCAAGCACTTTGGCATCGAGCCGCACACAAGGACGGCAGCAAGTACACCTCGGTCGAGTCCGGCTTTGAGTACAAGTCCAAGGGCGCAACCTACCGCTACACCTTCGTTCGCGACAACCCCTCTCAGTGGAAGATCGTTACGACGCATATTCCGAGGCTGGCATCAACGAAAAGGGCGTTTCCTGCTCTGCCACGCTGAGCACCTCCTATAACGAGAAGGCAGAGGAAGCCGACCCCGTCACCGAGGAGACCGGCATCGGCGAGTACAACTACGCCAGCGTCATTCTGGGCGAGAGCGCCACGGCCCGCGAGGGTGTCGAGCTCCTCGGCAGCCTGATTGACGAGCAGGGCGTCTGCTCCAACGACCAGATCATCATTGCCGACAACAACGAGAACTGGTTGTTTGCAGCGCTTTCCGGCCACCAGTGGATCGCTATGAGGCTCACCGACGATATTGCCTCACTCAACCCCAACATCGGCAACCTCACCTATGACGTCGACCTCGACGACACCGAGAACTGCCTCCACTCCGAGGGCATCGAGTCCATGCCTAAGGAGAAGGCTTTGCCGAGTACACCGACGGCAAGTTCGACGTCGCCAAGACCTACGGCGAGGAGATTAGCGAGGCCGGTATGCACCAGTGGTCGCGCTATGTCCAGGGCCGCGATTACTTCATGGCTCCGCTTGCTGAGGGCACCGACTATGAGATCGTCAAGGACGAGCGCGAAGACGCTCGTGCGACGACCGGCGCCCTGGTCCACGAGATGCAGCCGCTGTTCTTCCAGCCCGGCAAGTCCGACTGGAACACCTTTGAGATGATTCGTTCCTTCGCCGCTCGCGGCGAGAATGTCGCCGGCCTCAACGCCAACACCGACGGCGCCTATGCCATCGGCTCCAACCGCAACACCGAGATCCACACCTTCCAGATCCGTCACGGCATGGACCCCGAAATCGCGACCATCCAGTGGGAGATGCTCTCCAACGCCGAGTTCTCCGTCGCTATCCCCCTCTATTCCGCACTGCTCACCGAGGTCAGCCCCTACTTCAGCGATCAGGATGTCTCCTTCGATCACTGTGAAGAGGAAGACGTCGTGAACAACGAGGAGCCCAAGAACTCCATCAACTACGTCCTCATGGACATCAACACGCTCGCCTATGAGAACCGCGACAGCTGCGCCACCGGCGTCCGCGCTATCTCGACGCCCTGCAGAAGGAGCTCATTGAGCAGAACCTGACCGTCGACGAGGCCATGCAGGCCGCCAAGGACACCGAGGCCCGCACCGCCCTGGCCAACAAGGCCGGCAAGGCAGCGACCAAGAACACCTACGTCAAGTGCAAGGCCATGCTCGAGGAGATGCGCGACTACCTCAAGAAGGGAGACTTCTCCGAGAAGTTCGTCCCGAGTGACTACGATGCCGACAACGACTGCCTAGTCGAGTCCATCACCTACGCCGACGAGGCCCTCTCCGATGAGGACGTTGCCGAGCCCGAGGTTGAGGAAGAGGCGACCGAGGAGAAGTCCGAGGGCAACAACATGGCCGCCATGGCCGTTGGCGCCGTCGTCATCATCGGTGTCTGCGGCTTCGTGCTCTATCGCCGCAAGAAGGCCTAAGACCCTCGCGTTCCAAGAGACGGGCGGGGTCGCATGAGTCATCCCGCCCGCTCAGCCTGCCCTTTTGACCGGCAGGAAACGCCGCCGAAATCTTTTCAAAAAAAAGATTTCCCCGCACACACTTCGCTGTGCTATAGTGCAGCGCAACAGCAACGAGGTGCAACCGCGCCAAGGCATCACGAAAGGAGCCACCAAGATGATGAACACAATGAAGTCCCTCAACAACTGGTGGTGGCGTGATGCGAATACGATCGGTCGACAGTGAGTCCCTCACGCCTGTTTTTGCGCTCTAGGTGATTGGAAGGCCTCCGGTTTCGACCGGGGGCCTTTTTCTATCTCGAGCCCGATCGCATTCGCATCACGCGCCTCCGTTTTTCTCTTACACTCCCCTTTTTGAAAGGACTTTTACCATGTCTCAGAACACCACCGCCACAGCCCAGCCCCGCACCGTCCAGACCGCCGACCGCGGCAAACTCGATATCCACGCCCTTGTCCTGCTCGCCATTCTGCTTGCCGCAGGCTTCATCCTCAACTTCACCGTCGGCAAGGCAATCTCGGGCATCTCGGGCGGTATGATCAGTCCCGAGTTCATCATCTCGGCCTTCTGCCTCACCATCCTGGTCGTTCGTCCCAACATTGGCCAAGCGCTCGTCATTGGCCTCATCTCAGCGGCCGTGATCCAGATCACCACCACCTCGCCGTTTGTCGATTTTGCCGCCGAGGGTATCGCCGCCATGCTCATGGCCGTCATTGTCAACGCCGCCGCCAAGGACGGCCAGGTTAAGCCCGTCGTCGCCATCGTCGCAACATTCGTGACCACCTTTGTCTCCGGCGTTATCTTCATGGTCATCAAGATGGCCATGCTCGGCGTGGTGGGCGAGCTCGCCGCAGCCATGCTGCCCGTCGTCGCCATGACCGCCGTGTTTAACGCCATTCTGGTCGGCGCCCTCTACATGCCCATCCAGAAGGCCCTTAAGCTCAACTAACCTGTTCGGCTTTGCGAGCCACCCCATCTTGGCGTTCATTCGTCGCTCGCGTACCCAAGTACGCTTCGTTCCTCTTTCGCGCCAACCTGGGGCACCTCGTAAAGCCGTCTCCGTGCTTCACCGCCAAAGACTGTCCCAAACAACGAGCTCTTGAGGACGTTCTTATAAACGACTGGACATGCAAGAACGTCCCCAATGACTATGAAAGGTACCCATGGAAACGATCATCAACGTCGACGATGTCTCATTCTCCTATGGCACGCAAACCGAGCAGGCGCTCAGCCACGTTTCGCTCAGCGTGAACAAGGGAGATTTCATCGGCATCATCGGGCCTCGGGCGCCGGTAAGTCCACACTTGCCGCCTGTCTGTCGGGCGCCGTGCCTCACCACTACACCGGCACCTTTTATGGCTCCGTGTTAGTTGACGGCCACGACACCTGCGAGGTCTCGCTCACCGACGTATCGCAGGTCGTCGGTAGCGTACTGCAGGACATCGATACGCAGATGGTCGCTTCGGTCGTTGAGGACGAAATGCTCTTTGGCCTCGAGAACTTTGGCGTTCCGCACGATCAGATCGAGCAGCGCGTGAGCGAGACGCTTAAGACCGTCGGTATCAGCGACCTGCGCGACCGCGAGATCGCCACCCTCTCGGGCGGCCAAAAGCAAAAGGTAGCTATCGCCGCCATCCTCGCCATGCGTCCGCGCGTCTTAGTGCTCGATGAGCCAACCGCAGCGCTCGATCCCGCCAGTTCCACCTTGATCTTCGAGACGCTGCGCGAGGCAAACCGCGCGCTCGGCATCACCATCGTCGTCGTTGAGCAAAAGGTCGCTTTACTTTCGGAGTACTGCAACCGTGTGTTGGTGCTCGATCACGGCCAGATCGCGCTGCAAGGTGAGCCGCACGAGGTCTTCGCACGCACCGACGAGCTTCGCACCATCGGCGTCGATTGTCCGCGCGTCACGCGCATCTTCAACAGTCTCGAGGCCGATGGCTTGGTAAGCGGCACGCCCTGTCTGGATGTCGACGAGGCAGAACGCCTGATCACGGAAATCGTCGACCCCGACCGTGCGACAAGCGATACCCAGGCGCCCGCAGCTCCCCGCACGCGCCGTCGCTGCGCCCGCATGCGAAAGACGCCGAGCCGGTGCTCACCTTTGACCATGTCGAGTTTTCTTACCCCCATGGAGGCGCCGCCGTCCACGACCTCAACTTGACGCTCTACCCCGGCGAGCTCGTGGGCATTGTCGGCCAAAACGGAGCCGGCAAAACCACGCTCACCAAAACTGCTCACGGGTTTGCTCAAGCCCGCATCGGGCAGCGTACGCGTTACGGGCTTGGACACGGCATCGGTTCCCACGAGCCGCATCGCACACGAAGTGGCAACGCTTTTCCAGAACCCCGACCGCCAAATCTGCAAAGACACCGTGCTCGACGAGGTCGCCTTTGGTCTAGAACTTGCCGGCATCGACCGCGCCGAAGCCCTGCGTCGCGCCCAGCTGGTCATCGACCGCTTTGGTCTGCCCGCCGACGAGGCACCGTTCTCACTGTCGCGCGGCCAACGCCAGATGGTGGCGCTCGCCTCCGTTGTGGTGATCGAGCCCAAGATCGTGGTGCTCGACGAGCCCACGAGCGGCCTGGACTACCGCGAGTGCATGACCGTGATGGAAACGGTGCGCACCATGGCAGAGCGCGGTTGCGCCGTCATCATGGTCTGTCACGACATGGAAGTCGTTTCCGACTTTGCCGAGCGCATCGTGGTGATGGCCAACGGTCGCATCCTCGACCGCGGCCGCACGCACGAGCTGTTCTCGAACATCGAACTCATGCAGCGTGCCTACGTTGAGCCGCCCCAGGTCATCGAACTCTCGCGCCGTCTGGCATCCACCGTCTCGCCCGCCTTTACGCAGGTGAGTGAGGTCACTGATATCGTTCGCATTACCGAGGAGATGGTCCGCCGTGGTTAACGTCATCGACTACATGCCGGGCGACACGCTGCTACACCGCCTGAACCCCGTCATCAAACTGGGCCTCGCCGCCACCATCATCATCGGCATTTTCTTGTCCGACACCTATGTGGCACTGCTGGGCTTTCTGGCACTCACGCTCGCGCTGGGAGCCTACGCCGGCGTCGTCGACCGCCTGCTCGCTCTGCTCAAGCTACTGATTCCACTCGCGCTCATCATGCTGGTGCTGCAGCTGGCTTTTATGCGCGATGCAACGTGGTGTGGAGCTTTGTCACCGATGAAGGCCTCATCACCGGAACAAAGGCCTGTCTGCGTCTGCTGGGCGTGGCGCTACCGCTTATTCTGATGCTCATGGTGACCAAGCTCAACGACCTTGCCAACGCCTGCGTCGAGGTGCTGCACGTTCCGTATCGTTACGCCTTCACCTTTACCACGGCGCTGCACTTTGTGCCAGTGTTTGGCCAGGAGATGAACGCCATCATGGAGGCGCAGACCGCACGCGGCATCGAGTATGACACCAAGAACCCCATCAAGAAGCTCAAGCTCATGCTGCCGCTGTGCGTGCCGCTACTGATCTCGAGCGTGGGTAAAACCGATGCCACGGCCCTGGCAGCCGAGCAGCGCGGCTTCTACCTGCGCACGCGCGCGAGCTCGTACAAGCGCTACCCCATCAAGGGCCTGGACATTGCCATACTTATTGTCAGCATTGCCCTCATCGTCCTCGGCTTCCTGTTTTAACCCATCGCCCCCGGCAACCGACAAATTCAAAAGGCCTCGGCTCGCACCAAACGAGTCGAGGCCTTACTGTTCCCCCAGATAAAACCTACCAAAATAAACCTGTCTCTTTTTGGCAGGTCGAGGGCTACAGGCGGTAGGGGGCGCCGCTGCGGATGATGGATTCGCGCACCAGACGTCCATGGCGTCAAGGGTAATCTCGGGCATCTCCCGGTACTTTTGCAGCACCGAGAGCTCGGTGCAGGCCAGAATGACGCGGTCGCAGCCGCTGCGGGCGAACTCCCACATCACGCGGTCAAACTTGTCCATATCGGGCTCGCGTCCGGCCTTCACGTCATCATAAATCAGCGACATCACGTCGGCCTGGCGCTTCTCGCTGGGATAGACGACCTCGACGCCCGCGGCCTCGCACTCGCGCCCATAGACGCCTGCACCCACGGTGCCGTCAGTGCCCATGATGCCGATCTTGCGCACCGGCTCGGACGGCATGCTCAGGTTGGGATCGAACTCGCACTCCCCCATCACCGCGCCCGCCAGGGCATAGCGCACCGACTCACGCGGCATGTGGATAATCGGCACCTTGGTAAACGACTGAATCTGGTCGTAGAAGTAGTGCGATGTGTTGCAGGGAATGGCAATGTGCGCGCAGCCCAGTGTCTCGAGCGCCTGTGCGCACTCCTTCATGGTCGCCAGCAGCTCGGCATGCTCGCCGGTCTTGATGGCCAGCGTACGGTCGGGCATGGTCGACTTGGAAAGCACCACCATGTCGATATGCTCCTGATCACAGGCAGCAGCCGTATGACGCACGACCTGGTCGTAGTAATACGACGTGGCCTCAGCGCCCATGCCGCCGATAACTCCCAGCTTTTCCATCGCCGCCTCCTTGGTGACGCTCGCACCGTTGCGCGTATCATGCCCGCGCCGCCCGATGTAAACCGGGCGGGCGCCGCGCTCATCTACTTGTAATACGTCTTGAACAGCTTAAAGTGACGCAGCTTGGTGTGCCGCATGCGCAACCAGCGGTTAAAGACAAAATCGCCCTTCATAAACGAAGGATCGGCGGCCTTGCCCTCCTTGGCCAGACGATGCGCCTTCGCACGCAGCTCGGGGTCCTTGACATACTTGTCAACGACACCCATGGGGACGACCATCCACAGAGCCTCGTCCTGCGCCGTCACAAATTCCGGCTCAAACGGACGGTTATAGACGTACTCATCCACCACGTACTTGGCAACGTTAAAGCCGCTGTTGGTGACGTAGTAGTTACTGCGGCCCTGACGCGTGTTGAAGTCGAAGAACTTAAACGAACCATCGCGTTGGTCGTACTTGACGTCGAAGTTGGAGAAGCCCGTGAACTTAAGGTCCTCAAGCAGCTTGCGCACGCCACCCATGAGCTCGTCGTTGGCTCGGTGATGATGCAGGCGTGGTTGCCGACACCATGGCTGATGCTCCTCGAGCAGCACGTGACCCAGGCACATCATGCGAACCTTGCCGTTGCGGTCGGAATAACTGGTAAGCACGCGCATGTACTCGTCGTTGCCGGGCACGCGGTCCTGCAAGATGAGGTCATCGGTGTAGCCACTGGCGTACACATCGCGAATGACCTGCTCCAGCTCGGCGCGATCGGCAATCTCGTAGGCCTTCTTCTGGCCCTCGAACTCGTGCTCCCACCACATGATGCCGTCAGAGGGCTTCAGAATCATCGGGAAGGGAAAGTCGATCTGGTCGAGCACCTCGCGGAAGCCCTCGCCCTGGGCGTTGAGCATCGCCATGGTAAAGGTAAACGTGTGCGGATAGGGCACACCGTGCTTCTCGCACAGCTCGTAGAAGATCTCCTTCTTCTGGCACTGCTCGAGCATGCTGTAGGGCGCATAGGGCGCGATGACGTTGGAGGCAAGCTGGCCGGCATCCTGAGCCTGTGCGGCAAGCGCGACGTAGTTATCGCCGCAGCCCATGAGGATAATCTTCCTATCGGGATTGGCCTGTGCAATGCCGTTGACGGTCTCGATCATGACCGGCATAGTGTCGATATCCACATTGGGCGTATAGTCGATAATCTGGCTGCGGTATGCAGGACCGTCTGATACTTGCCAAAGACCAGGCTCTTGACCTGATACTCCTCGTAGAAGGCGCGCGCCACCGAATAGGCGTTGATATCGCCGCCGAGCAGCACGGGTATAAACTCGCGCTCTGTAAACTGCAATGCCATGGAAACTTCCTATCATCAACTGCCCGTACGATGGGCGGTCTTTATGCAACTGGTTTATTCTAGCGTGCCAAACCGTCGCTTCCCAAAGTTCCACCATATCTATGGCAAGCAGGCGCTTATGATCGAGCCCGCAGGGTTCCGTAACGTTAAAGTTGAACTCTATGGTTTCTTAACAATTCACTATAACTGCAGGTCAAGGCCAAAACCTCAAGTTCAACTTGACCCTTTAGAACCTTTAAGGTTCAAGTTGAAGTCGAAAGCAGTAGTAGAATACCTTTCGAACTATAACCTACGATTGATTGCAGAGGGACTGGATGCAGCATTCGAACCATCGCACCGCAGCGCTCATCGCGTCGAAGCCGGCTCGTATCATCACGAGCGCCGCGCTTGCCGTTACACTGACGGCCGCGCCGATGCTCTCCCCCGTCGCAGCCTATGCCGCCTCGCAGGCAACGCAGGATCAGCTTTCCGCTGCCCAGCAGAAAATCGAAACCGCCACGAGTGCCTACAACGAAGCCCGCACCAAGCTCGAGGATCTGCAGAAGCAAATCGACACTAACGAGGCAAGCATCGAGAAGATCGAAGCCGAACTTCCCGATCAACAGGCCAAGGCGAGCTCCGCCATGCGCGATCTGTATAAGTACCAGAAGGGCACCAACCCCATCGTGAGCTTCCTGGTCAACGCGCAGAGCCTGGGCGAGTTCATCACCACCTGCAAGTACACCAACCAGATCACGAGCTCGAGCGTCGACGAGATCGAAGAGCTCAACAAGATGCAGACCGAGCTCGAGCAGAACAAGACCGAGCTCGAGCAGGCGAAGTCCCAACTCGAGACCGAGCAGAAAACCGCCGAGGACGCACTGGCACAGGCCCAGCAGCTTCGCAGCGAAGCCCAGGCAAAGGCCGAGCAGGAGAATGCCGCAGAGCTGGCCAAGCTCGAGGCCGACAAGGCGCTGCCGCCGAGAAGCTCTCGGGCGAGGGCGTGAGCGGCAACAACTCCAACAGCCAGGCCAATAACGCCAACACCACTATCGACACCACGGTGAACAACTCCAATACCGGCAACTCCGATTACGACTCGTTTATCAACGAGTGGACGAGTCGCATCGACAACTACCTCGCCGGCTCCCCCATGGCAGGCCAGGGTTACAACTTTGCCGTGGCAGCTGGAACACCGGTGTTGACCCTCGCTGGTCTCCCGCCATCGCCTGCATCGAGAGCAGCAAGGGCCTCTATTGTGCCGGCTCCTATAACGCCTGGGGCTGGAGCGCCCGCGGCGGCGGCTGGCGGAGCTTTGGTAGCTGGAGCGAGGGCGTCTCTGCCCACGTTGCCTACCTGGGCGCCAACTATGGCTCCACGCTTACCCCGCAGCCGCCAAAAAGTACTGCCCGCCCACGTGGCAGGACTGGTACAACAAGGTTGCAACCCAGATGAACCGCATCTAAGATCAACGTCAAAGGGCCCCAATTGGGGCCCTTTTTCTTTTACGCGACGGAGGTATCGACGACGCCAGTCGCGTTTGCAATGGCAACAATGATAATCATTACCAACAAGAGCACACCCATAGCCTTGAGCCAGAGCTTTGCAAGCTTTTTACCGCGGTATCTATCGAGTAGCTCAAACCGCCGGCGAAGGCGGCGTTTGTCGAGCATCACAAAATGGATGAGCACTACGAGACCGTCGACGAAGATAAAATACTCAATCGCGAGAAACCACATCGGGTAGTTTTGGTTGGCGCCCGTAGGATGAAAAACGGCAAAATGGCTTCCGGCAAAGAAAACAAGTAGCGAAAGATAGACGAATGCGTTCCAAATGCGCCAACGGTGTCGGGAATGCGGGAGAGTAAATTCGGGCGCTCAGGCACCAACGGCAATCCGCCCTGAGACTGATCCGTGGGGAGGCACGGGCGCAGGGCACACGGCTCGCCGCTCCGGAGGCTCTTGGAAGGAAGCAGCATTCGGCGCGGACGACGGCGTCGGTGCGGACAACGCATAGGATGCACGCGCAGCGTGCCCTAGCGCCTTCGCGCTTGCAAAGCGCTTGTCCGGATCGAGCGCCATCGCCATGCAAATAACATCGGCAAGCGAGGCGGGGATATCATATGCCTCGCATTGCTCGCGCATGTTCCGACCCGGCTTGGGGTCGGCCCCCGTCAGACAAAAGAACAGCAGGGCACCGAGCGCATAGACATCGCTGCGCACGCTCGTCTGGCCAAAACCATACTGCTCGGGCGGCGCATAGGGACGCGTGCCAAACTTAACGGTATCGGCATCGGCTCCCTCGCGCCACACGCGAGCGATTCCCAAGTCGATAATCACCAGCGATGAAAATGTCATGCCTGTATCGGGCGTATAGTTTGCGCCCGATACGATGATATTCGAGGGCTTTAGGTCGCGATGGATCACCGGCGCAGCCATCTCCCCCGCCGACGCAAAGCCGGCATGGAGCTCCGCAACTGCATCACAAAGGGCGCCAAACAGCTCACAGGCATAATCGGGCGTCGCACCCAAACGCCCCACCAGGCCCCGAGCGTTTCGCCTTCGATGTATTCCATGACCACGCAAAGCTCGTCGCCCACGCGGCGGCAATCGACAATCCGAGGCAAGTGCTCGTAACGTCGCCCAGCATGCTGGGCCGCAAACAGGCGTTCATACGCCCCGCCAATCTGGGCCGACGCGTCGATGCGCTTGCGAACAAAGGGGCCAAGAGATCCTCCGCCGGAGCCCTCAAAGTACACGAGCTCGGTCGTCTCGACGTCGGAGTGCTTGAGCACACGGTCTACGCGATAGCTGTCATCACGCTCAAGTGACGCCAGGTGTCCGGCGAGCGCAGCGGTCAGCTCATCATCGGAATATGTTGGGCTCTGAGTATCCATAGCGTCCATAATAACGCAGGCGCGGACGCCCCATGACGCCCGTGCCCTGCACGTTCTAAATATCGTGAACACCGCTTCCGCCGGCAGCCAACCGTTAGCTCACCGTCTCCTCACCAAAGCGATACAGCTCCTCGTTCACCTTTTGCAGGCTGCAGCCACGATCGATACAGAAAATGATGATGGCGTCACGGCGGTCCTTGCAGTTGAGGACATTGGCGCCCGCCGCCGACAAGGCGCGGTTGGTCTCCTTGAGCGTCAGCGCCATGGCAAAGGCAATCTGCAGCACCTTATTGCGGCTCGGATGCCGCGCACCGGTAAAGATCTGATAGCCAAACGTCTCGTTGAGGTCGGCCATACGCACCACGCGCGAGCGCTCCAGCCCCTTTTCTTCCAAAAGCTGTTTCAGATACTCCGAAAGCGACGGGGCGGTAAAGTCGTGCTCTTTGATATAGCCCTCGATACTCGGAGCATCGAGCAGCTCGTTGAGCAACTCTTCGGTTAGCTTCTTATCAGGCATATGGCCTCACCCCCCAGCTCGCATAGTAACCATGTTTTTAATTCTAGTTAAAAACCGCTCACGTCAGAACGTTCCCAGCTGGCAACCTGGTCGGGAGATACCGTGCTCATCGCTTCGAACTTCCAGGTGCCGCCCGCTTTGAGATGGTTGGTGTTCGCAAGAGCCGTTCCCACCTGATTGCCGTCTGCGTCATACAGAACATACTCAATCTGAATGTAGCTTTGCTCTTTATCCGTATTATTGGTCAACGTGCCAGTGATCTTATACGCGAACTGATTAGACGTATCCCCGGCCTCATCCGAAACCGTATAGGGTTCTTGTGCCTCTTTTTTCTCCTCGACTTGCTGGGTCTGTTCGGCAGGCTTTGCTGCATCACCCGTAGACGAATCAGACGAGTTACCGCCCATAGAACCCACGACGCCGGCAACAACGAGCACCACGATGACGCCCAAAACGATCTTGCCGATCGGCTTCTTTCCCTCTTTTGCCATTATGCATCCTTCCTACGATCCGGCTACCGTGCCGGCACACAGCACATCGTAGGAGGCAGCGAGCTCAAATTCATTAGCTGGGAGCTAATGTCGCAGCACAGCTTGCCACCTGGCACTCATTGAGTCTTTTTTCCTTCACCGAACTCACTCCATTGTTGTTGACTATTAAACATTTAGACGTAAACTGCTTTGTTACCTTGTCAACATCTGAAAGGAACCTCATTGGGAAAAGACGTACTGGTGCAGCAACTCGTCGACTCATTCGACAGCTGGCCCGCCAAAAATTCCGGTTGCGGATCGTCCCGCATGACACAAGAGCTCTATCCTTTTGACAAGCTCTTCTCTCCCATCAAAATTAACAAGCTCACCGTCAAAAACCGCATTGTCATGGCGCCGATGGGCAATATCGACATGTGCGAGGAAACTGGCCGCCCCAGTGACATGATGCTGCAGTACTTTTTCGCCCGCGCCAAAGGCGGCTGCGGCCTCATCACAACAGGACTCGTACCGGTAAGCCACGGCATCGATACCACGGTCACCGAGCTGGACAAGCTCACCTATTTCCCGCGCATCGATCGAAGCCGAACCGTTATGGCAGGCTGGCGCGACCTTGCCCAAGGTGTCCATGCCTTCGGATCGCGCATTTTTGTCCAGCTTACGGCCGGACTCGGCCGCGTGGGCAACCCGCAATGCCTCATCACGCAAAAGAAGTTTCCGGTCTCGGCGAGTTTCTTGCCTAACTACTACATCCCCGCCATTCCATGCATGCGCCTCTCGGACCAAAAGCTGCGCCGTATCGTAAACAATATCGGCCAAGCGGCGGCCGATGCTCATGCCATGGGCATCGATGGCGTCTATTTGCACGGGCACGAGGGTTATCTTATCGAGCAGCTCGGAAACCCCGCCTTTAACCATCGCAAGCTCGGACGTTATGCCGATTGGCGTCAGTTTGGCCTCGATATGATCAAAGAAATCCGTCGCCGCGTTGGGCCCGACTACCCCATCATGTACCGCATCGACCTTTCGCTTGCACTCGAGGAAACCTATGACGAGCAGGTCATGAATTCGACCTATCTGGGACGCATGCGCGGCGGCCGTACAGTCGAACAGACCCTGGGTTATATGGAAGAGCTCGTGGCGGCGGGAGTAGACATCTTTGACGTCGACCTTGGTTGCTATGACAACTGGTGGATGCCCCACCCGCCTGCGAGCATGCCCGCAGGCTGCTTCGTTCCCGTGGCGCGCGCCGTTCGAGAGCGCTTTGCCGCCGACAATATCCGCTCCAATGCCGGCCTTCCCGTAGCCGTTGTCGCGGTGGGTAAGTTGGGCTACCCCGACATTGCCGAACGCGCCCTTCGCAATGGCGACGCCGATATGATCATGCTCGGACGCCCGCTGCTTGCGGATCCCGAGTGGCCCAACAAGGCGTACGCCGGTCGCGTGGCAGATATTCGCCCCTGCATCGGATGCCAGGAAGGATGCCTCAACGAGTTTGTCGAAGGGGGCCATCCGCAGTGTGCCGTCAATCCACGCTGCAGCTTTGAATACCTCATGCCCCAGACACCCGCTCCCGCCAAAGAACCCAAACGCATAGCGGTGATAGGAGCCGGACCCGCTGGGATGGTCTGTGCGCTAATCGCCGCGCGTCGTGGCCACGACGTAAAGCTCATCGATGCCGAAGATGAACTTGGAGGAAAACTCCTCTCCGCCAGCGCCGCCCGGATCAAGTTCGACCTCGATAACTACCGATCATATCTTGTTCGACAGGTGCGCGAGCAGGCAGAAAAACCCAACGGAACCTGACACTCGAACTTGGACGGGCAGCACGCGCCGAAGATCTTGCAAAAGCAGGCTTCGACGCAATCGTGTGCGCGACAGGCACTTCCAATGCAATACCGCCCATCCCCGGTCTTACGGAGCTTGCAGCATCGGGCCATGCCGTGCTGGCAACGCAGCTACTGCGCCAACCCGCGCTGCTTGGCAACGCCAAAACCGTCACCATCATTGGCGGAGGGGCCGTGGGCTGCGAGGTTGCCCAATGGCTCACCGTCGAACACGGCATACCACAGGTCAGCGTAATTGAAATGCTGCCTCACATGATGCAGGGCGCCTGCACGGCAAATCGCGGCCACCTACTCCATACGCTCAGGGGACGCAATGTGCGGCTCCTCAATATGACACGCGTCGAGCGCGCGGAAGTCGGCGGCAAACGCGAGTCTGGAGCCCCATCGAGGTGTGCGCGTCTCCACTTGAGTCGCAACTGCCACAAAAACGTTCCCGACCCCTACGTCTCGTGGTCACCGGTCTTGCCCGAGAACGTCGAAAACCCGCTTGCACCCAAAATCGGCAACGACTGGAAGTCACTCGAGCTAACCTGCGACTTGGTAATCATTGCCTGCGGCGGACACCCCGACGACGCGCTGTTCTACAAACTGCAGCAGACGCACGCCGCTGACGAGCTGCATAACATCGGCGATGGGTTTGCGCCCGGCCGTGTGCTCGAAGCGGTCCGTGCGGCATACCGACTCGGCACCAATATCTAACACGAAAGGATGGGCTCACAGATGAACCTGACCTCCCAACAACAAGCCCTGCTCGACGGCGCCAAGGGCCCCGCCATGGCCAAAGTGGTCAAGACCCTCGTTATGTACGGCGAATGCTTTGGCGCCGAGCGTATGGTTCCCGTGACCGGCGCAAACGGTCATCTTGTCACAAGTTTTGGCCTCTCCATGCTCGGTCCAGTCTATGACCTTATGGATGAGCTGCTGAAAGACGGCGCCCTGTCCGGTCAGTCATTCTCGGTCGACCCGAGGCCCCTCGACCCCGCCGTCCCGGCCAACCCGCTGCAAAAGCTGCTGTTCAAGATTATGTATTCCAAACAAGACGATTATGAGGCACAGCTGCGCAGCATGGTCTATTGGACAACGATGCTTTCACCTGCACCTGTTACCAGCCCGAGGTTGGCAATCGACCTCGGCGTGGCGACATCCTAAGCTGGGCAGAAAGCAGCGCCGTGGTCTTTGCCAACTCCGTGCTGGGCGCTCGCTGCAATCGCAACTCCGGCATCATCGAGATGTTCGGCTCAATTGCCGGCTTTGTCCCGGAATTCGGCCTGCTCACCGATGAGGGCCGCAAGGCGACCTGGATCATCGAAGTCGACTGTAAGCGCAAGCCCGAAGCGCAAGTGCTTGGCAGCGCCATTGGCATGAAGGTGATGGAAGACGTCCCTTACATTAAAGGCCTCGACCGCTGGCTTGGCCGCGAACTCACACCCGGCACGCAGGACTACCTTAAGGACATGGGCGCCGCCAGCGCATCGAACGGCGCTGTCGGGCTCTACACGTGGACGGCATCACGCCCGAGCCGTCGAACAAGGCGAACACCTCATAGCACTAGACGCCCAAATCTATCGCATTGACGACGCCGAGCTGGAACGCATCCGCTCGAGCTACCCCGCTATGTGGAAGAACCCGGGCGCGCGCCCCAAGCTTGCCTTCATCGGCTGCCCCCACCTCTCGTCTGCACAACTCGCCCATTGGGCAGACGCCATCTGCGATGGGCTGAGCGCCTCCGGCAAGTGCCGCGTGCAAGTACCCACCGTACTGACCGCCGCCCCATCCGTGGCAGACGCCTTCCGCAAGACTGCGGCATACAGACGCCTCTCGACTACCGGTGCCGTCGTCTCGAGCATCTGCCCGCTTATGTACACCAACAACCCGCTGTGCGGCAGCATGCCCATCATCACCAACTCCAACAAGTTGCGTACGTACTCGGCATCGCGCTACTACACCGACGACGAAGTGCTCGCCTACGTCACCACCGGAAAACCAATCAAATAGGAAGGCGACTCCTCATGGAAAAAATCTTTCACGGCCGCGTCGTTGTCCCCGGAACTGCCCACGCCAAGCACTTGTCTCTCACGGAGGCTCAACACGCTCGCATCGTTTCAGAAGGCACTGATGTTTGGCGACAAAAAGGCCACGTGTTCCGACCAAAACAATCCCGACTTGTACGGCAAACCTTTGGCGGGATGTGCCTTGTGTCTTCCGCAGACTATCGGCTCCACCACAGGCGGCATGGTGCTCTTCTGCGCCACCAAAATGGGGCGCCAACCCGCATGCCTGCTGTTTTCCAAACCCATTGACAGCCTTGCCGCCGCTGGCGCGATCCTCTCGGGTGTATGGACCGACACCCCCATGCCCACCATTGACAACCTGGGCGATGAGTTTCTCGATGCCGTGTCGACCGGAGACGCCATCACCGTGACCGAAGACGGCACGGTCATCGTCGGCTAAGGCTATCCGACCCGCCGCCCGCAGATGAGCAACGTGTTTCGCCATTTCCCACGCGCGGTGCGGGCGATAATCTTGACGTATTCGATATACAACACGAAAGGAGTCCCACCATGGGAGCATCGGTATCGGTCGCACAGGGCGCGCCTCTTGATGCAGGCACCTACAAGGCAGACGAGGCAGCCGTCGAGCGCTTTTGCGAATTGCTGCGCATCCCCACCGTTTCGCGTGAGAACATCGCCGAGCGCGACGATGAGCTTCAGCCAGTGGATTCCCACGCTTCAGCGACTTTATCCGCATTTCTTTAAAGTCGCCGAGCTCACACGCGTCGACGACTTTGGCATGCTCCTGCGTTGGCCTGGCGCCGATTCCGCCTTGGACCCATCGTCATGATGGCGCATCAGGACGTCGTGCCCGTCGAGGGCCAAGACTGGAAGCACGATCCTTTGGAGCCGAGATCTTCGACGGCGAGATCTGGCCCGCGGATCACTCGACACCAAGTGCATCGTCTCGGCTTTCTTCGAGGCCGCCGAGCATTTGATTGCCCAGGGCTTCGTTCCCCCGCGCGATGTCTGGTTCTTCTCGAGCGATGGCGAGGAAATCGCCGCACCTACTGCAACCCATGCAGTGCAGTGGCTTCGCGAGCATAACATCCATCCCTACATGGTGCTCGATGAGGGTGGCGCCGTGGCAACCGACGCCCCGCTCGGCGTCACCGAACCCGTTGCCATGGTAGGCGTGTCCGAGAAGGGCCACGTCGACCTTACAGTCACGGCGCGCGCCGACGGCGGCCATGCCTCTACGCCTGCGGCAAACGATGCCTGCCGTCTTCTCTGCCGTGTATGCGAGACTATCTCGGCCAACCCCGGCAAGCCGCAGCTCACGCCCGCCGTCGAGGCCACACTGACCGAGTTGGGTGCCCGTAGCAGCGCGACGTATCAGGCAATCTTTGGCAACCTGTGGCTCACGCGCCCCGCGGTTACCAAGATCATGGCCGCCAGCCCCGAGACCTCGGCCATGCTGCGCACAACCTATGCGCTCACGCAGCTCGAAGGCTCCAATGCGCACAATGTGCTGCCACCAGTTGCTCGCGCCAACTTCAACGTGCGCATCGCTCCGTTCGAGACCATCGCCGATGCCGTTGAGCGCGCCCGCAAGCTCGCCGCCCAGCAGTGCCGCGCCTCGGGCGTAAGCCCCGACCATGTCACCGTCGAAATCAACGAGGCGATTCCCTACACCGAGCCCGCGCCCATCTCGCCTTACGAAGACGATGCCGCCTTCAACTACATCCATCGCTGCGTGTCGGGTGTCTATCCCGAGCCGGCTTTGCTCCCTACGTGCAGAACTCCTGTACCGACTCGCGCGAGTTCAACGAGATCTGCGATCGCGTCTACCGCTTCTGCGGCTTTATCTACTCGGGCGAGGCGCGCAAGCTCATCCATGCCGCCAACGAACGCATCGGCGTCGACGTCTACAAGCGCGGCATCGAATTCTATGTGGCGTTTCTCGCCAACCTTGAACAACTGTAGAACGGGGGCCGATAGCACCCCTCCCCGCTTTTACCGACCAGGAGAACCAGCATGACCCAACCAAATCTTAAGCGGGCGGCCCGGCTCGACACCAAGGCCGTCGCCCTCGCCTCCCTACCCTTTATGGGCATGATCAGCTTTTGGCAGGTCTACGACGGCATCGTTCCCAAGATGCTCACAGGGACCTTTGGCCTATCCAACTCGCTCACCGGCGCGATCATGGCCATCGATAATGTCTTTGGCCTGTTCCTGCTTCCGCTCTTTGGCATCCTCTCGGACCGTTGCACAAGCAAACTCGGGCGCCGAACGCCCTTTATCTTGGGCGCTCCGCGGTGGCAATACTCTCCGTCCCGCTCATCGCGTTCGCCAACAACATGGGCAGTCTACCTCTGCTCATTGGCGCGATTATCCTCACGCTTTTGGCAATATGCGCCTATCGCACCATGACGGTCGCCATCGTGGCCGATATTACGCCTCGCCCACTTCGAACCAAGGCAGACTCGATCGAAAAGATCGTCGGCTATGCGGGAACGGGTCTTATGCTCGTCGCCATCTCGGTCATGGTTCCCAAGGCCGACAAACCTGATTATCTTCCGCTCTTTATCTTGCAGGCCGCCTTTATCCTCGTGTCGGCCGTTGTCTACGGCATCTTTGTCCGTGAGCCCGCCCTCGTCGAAAAGATGCGCGAGAAATCGCTGTCAATGGGCATCGACGAGGATCAGATTGACAAAGACGACTCCCCCGAGGCCGGCGGTAAAAATCGCATTGCAGACGCCGGCGTACGCCGCTCCATCATCATGCTGCTCGCCGCAACGTTTTTCTACTACATGAGCTATAACGCCATGACCACCAATATCAGCCGTTATGCCGATTTGTTCTACGGCATGGAGGGCGGTTCCTATGCCATCATCAATATCGTGACGATTGCAGGCGCGCTGCTAAGCTACGTACCTGGCAAACCTTTCGCTCAAAATCGGCCGCAAAAAGGTCGCCCTGGGCACCGCCGTCATCATGGTTTTGTGCCCCGCGCTTCTTTGGCTGGCACCCGGCTTCTCGCCCGTGTTGTACGGCGTCTTTTTGTTGATGGGCGTCGCGCTGGGCGGCGTGGACCTGTGCGTGTACACGATGATTCTGGAGTGTTGCAGCTCCCAAAGCGTGGCCGCTACTCCGGTTACTACTACACCGTGAGCATGGCGGCTCAGGTGGCGACGCCGATTCTCTCCGGCATCGTTATGGACGTGGCGCCGTCGATGCTCTTCGCCTACATCACGGCAATGGGCATGATTATGGCCGCGAGCATTGCCGCCGCCAAGCACGGCGATGCCATCTTGATCGACGAGGTCGCTCGCCGCGAGGCAGCCAAGTAGGAGACCGAATTAACTACCGTGCGAAAGGGGTCGATGGGCAAAGCGCCCATCCGACCCCTTTTTCGTTTCATCCTCAAGAAGCTTGTCGAAGCTACCCCACCGTGACGGATTCCCCCAGTAAAGGTGCTGATGAGCAGCAGGATAAAGAACGCCAAGTAACTGATGCTCAGCGGGTACGCAATAATCAGGAAGACGACCCAGCCGACATTGGTCTTGCCGCCGGCACGGCGTTGCTCGCGAGAACGGCATAGCCAAATCGTCACGCCAATGGCCACAATCAACAGCGCAAGTGCCGCTGCTGCCAGTCCAGCAAGCGCAAACATCACGCCAATGCTCACAGCAATAACCGGGAGCAGCAGCAAGCCGCACCCGCACCCACCAGGACTATACACGGCAGACCATCGGCGTCGTTCCATCGTCACTCCAAGCCAAGCAATCGTTTGTAGACATCGAGTCCTTTGAGCAGGACTTCCTCGTCAAAGAGCACGGTATCGGTGTGAAGGGCACTCATCGCATAGGCTGGGCAGCCATCAGCGTCAATCGGGTTTTCTTGCCCCTCTGGCACACCCGTGCCCAGCAAGAAGAACACACCCGGCAGATGGCGCTGATAGAAAGCGAAGTCCTCGGCAATCAGCAAAGGCTCATCCACGAGCTGCAGCTCGGGCAAAGCAGGCGCGACATTGGCAAATAGCTCGGGGTCGTTGTCAACCGGCGGATAGCCTCGGCAAAGTCGAGATCGTACGTGCAGCCCGTTGCAGCGCATGCCTCATCAAGCACGCGGTGCACGCCCTCGCGTGCACGGTCGAACATGTCGTCTGTAAACACACGCAGGCTGCCGGCCACATGGGCCTCCCCCGCCACCGCATTGCAAACGGTACCGGCCTGCAGCAGACCAAACTTGCCGATACAGGCTCGTCGGTGCCCAGCTCGTCCATCAATTCGCGCTCGGCGACCAAGAACTTGGCAGCCGCCGGCGCCGCATCGTGTGATTCGTTTACGGGAACGCCGTAAGTCTTGGCGATATGGATACTTGTCCCGTGAATGCGTACGTGCGTCTCACTCGAGCGCGCCAGCAATGGACCGGAGCAGCTCGCCAACGTGTTTGCAGGCAGGTCGGGCCATACGTGGAACCCGAAGATGCGATCTGCCCCATAGCGCTCGAATACGCCGCTCTCACACACCGTCTTGGCGCCACCGGTCGTTTCCTCGGCCGGCTGAAACACAAAGAGCACGTTGCGCTTGATGGCACCCGGCTGCTCACGAACCGCTCGGTCGACAAAAGTCGCCGCCGCGAGCGCCATGGCCATGTGACCGTCGTGACCGCACGCATGCATCTTGCCGGGATGCGTCGAGGCAAAGGCCGCGCCCGTTGCCTCCGCGATGGGCAGGGCATCCATGTCGGCGCGAATCGCCGTAGCATGCGCGGCGTCCGTACCGGCATCGAAGAAAGCGCAGACACAGCTGGGACACGGATGGGTCACCTCGCAGGCGAGCGGCCTCAACACGCCCTCAATATAAGCGATAGTCTGTGGAAGATCGAAGTCGAGCTCCGGGATCCTGTGCAAGTCGCGCCGATAGCGACGGAGTTCTTGGAGCTCGGTCATAAAGGTTCCTTTCATAGGTGCGCGCCAGTTGCCATCTTATTGTGCCGCAAGATTGCCGCACCCTTATTTCCAGCATATCCCTGCATTTTTTAAACGTTATATACGAATACTCTTGTTTGGTAAAGTGCAACGTGTAGGGTCGTTACCACTTGATAGAGGCGCGGGCACGAAGAACCGCGGGCGAGCCGGCAGGCTTTGACCCCGTGGGAAGGCGAAACCCGCCGAACTGGGCTTTTCGGGCACGAACAACCTGGTGGGCCTGTGGGAAACACCCACAGGACTGTCTGCAGCAATGCGGGAGCGCTATCCGGACATTGGGTCCACGCTATGCGGATTCGATGCGCAGGTAGCGCCGTCTGGATAGCGAGGTTTACGGGACATGTCATTGACTCCCAACGAGGCATATGTGGCAAAGAAGCCGTTTGTGGACAAGGAGACGCTCGAGCATATCGTTGAGCAGTTCCCCACGCCGTTTCATCTATACGACGAGGCGGGCATCCGCCGCAACATGCAAGAAGTGCGCGACGCCTTTGCATGGAACCCGGGCTTTAAGGAATACTTTGCCGTCAAGGCCAACCCCAACCCGGCGCTCATCTCCATTCTCAACGAATACGGCTGCGGCTGCGATTGCTCGAGCTATACCGAGCTCATGATCGCCCGATCGCTGGGTATCACGGGACACGACATCATGTTCTCGTCCAACGACACGCCCGCGGCGGACTTTGAGCTCGCCGACAAGCTGGGCGCTATCGTCAACTTCGACGACGTCAGCCACATTGAATTCTTTGAGCGCGTTGCGGGGCCCATTCCCAAGACAGTCAGCTGCCGCTTTAATCCGGGCGGACTGTTTCAGCTCTCCAACGGCATCATGGACAACCCGGGCGACTCCAAATATGGCATGACCACCGAGCAGCTCTTCGAGGCCTTCCGCATACTCAAGGCCAAGGCGCCGAGCGCTTTGGCATCCACGCATTCCTTGCCAGCAACACCGTCACCAACGACTACTACCCCAAGCTCGCGCGCATCCTCTTTGAGCTTGCCGTGCGCCTGGAACGCGAGACCGGCGCACACGTTGCCTTCATCAACCTATCCGGCGGCGTTGGCATCCCCTACCTGCCCGAGCAACAGGCCAACGACATCCATGCCATCGGCGAGGGAGTGCACGCGGCCTACGACGAAATCCTGGTTCCCGCCGGTATGGGCGATGTGGCCATCTGCACCGAGATGGGCCGCTTTATGATGGGCCCCTACGGCTGTCTGGTCACCAAGGCCATCCACGAGAAGCAAATCTACAAGGACTATATCGGTGTCGATGCAAGCGCCGTCGATTTGATTCGCCCTGCCATGTATGGCGCCTACCACCACATTACGGTAATGGGTCAGCGGGTGGCGCGACAAGACCGCGGCGCCTGTCACAAACACGTACGACATTACGGGCAATCTGTGCGAGAACAACGACAAGTTCGCCATCGACCGCGAGCTACCGCAGATCGACATGGGTGATGTGCTCGTGATCCACGATACCGGTGCGCATGGTTACTCCATGGGCTACAACTACAACGGACGGCTGCGCTCCGCCGAGGTGCTGCTGCGCCCCGATGGCTCGGCCGACCTCATCCGCCGCGCCGAGCGCCCGGGCGACTATTTTGCCACGCTCGACGTGCTACCGTGCGGACGAGAGCTGCTGGCCAAATCGCGCGCCGAAAGCGCTCGACGTCGCGCTCAGGACGAGCGCTTGGCCGTCGCCGCCCAATGGAATAAACGCATCCAGATCGCGGAAGCGAAGGAGAAGAACATGGATATCCGCAATCTCGAGGCTCAATCGTCGCCCTGGTTACGCCGTTTAAAAAGGACGGCAGTGTCGACTTTGACGCGCTTGGGCGCCTTATCGATTTCCACCTGCAAAACGGCACCGACGCTATCCTCACCCTGGGCACCACCGGCGAGAGCGCCACGATGACCGATGACGAGGACAACTCCGTCGTCGCCGCCGTGGTCAAGCATGTTGCAGGACGCGTCCCCGTCATCGCCGGCTCGGCTCCAACTCCACGCAAACCATGCTCACCAAGTCGCTCACCTACCAGGGCTTGGGAGCCGACGGCCTGCTGCTCATCACCCCCTACTACAACAAGTCCAACGAAGAGGGCATCTATCAGCACTTTAAGACCGTTGCCGATGCCGTAGATATCCCCTGCATCCTGTACAACATCCCCGGCCGCTGCGGCTGCGGCATCAGCGTGCGCAACGTGGAGCGCCTGGCCGCGCACCCCAACATCATGGGCATCAAGGAAGCCTCAGGCAACGTCGCTTACGCAGCCAAGATCGCCCACCTGCTGTCCGATGACTTCCGCATGTACTCGGGCGAGGACGCACTTACCGTGCCGCTCATGAGCCTGGGCGCTCGGGCACCATCAGCGTGTGGGCAGACGTTCAGCCGCAGCTCGTGCATGACATGTGCCGCGCCTATTTGGACGGTGACGTGGCGCGTGCCCGCGATATCCAGATTGCCGGCCAGCCGCTCATCAATGCCCTCTTTAGTGAGGTCAACCCCATCCCCGTCAAAGAGGCGCTCGCTCAGATGGGTATGATCGAGGCAAACTACCGCATGCCGCTGTGCCCCATGGCAAACGACACGCGTACTGCACTTACCGATGCTCTGAAGGGAGCTGGTCTGCTTGATTAAGACCGTCATTATGGGAACGGGCCGCATGGGCTCGCTCATCCGCACTACCGCCGAGGGCATTGTCGACGCCGCCGGTCAGCCCGTTTTCGACATCGTCGCCCAGATCGGTTTTGATCTGTCCGAGCTCGAGAGCGCCCCGGCAGCCGACGTTATCATCGACTTCTCGAACGTCGTGACCTTCGATGCCGTCGTCGCCTATGTCGAGCGCACGGGCGCCGCGTTGGTCTCGGGCACCACGGGCTACACACCCGATCAGATGGACCGCCTGCGCGAGCTGGGTCAGAACGCCCGCGTCATGCACTCCGGTAATTACTCCATCGGCATCGCAGCCCTGCGTCATCTGGTAGCACAGGCTACACGCGAGCTGCCCGGCTTTGACTGCGAGATCGTCGAGACGCACCACAACCAAAAGGTTGATGCCCCCAGCGGCACTGCCAAGCTACTGCTCGATGCCGTCGTCGAAGCTGAACCCGAGGTAGGCTACCACCCTGTCTATGGCCGCGAGGGCATGTGCGGAGCGCGCGACCCCAAGGAGATCGGCATGCACTCACTGCGCGGTGGCACTGTCGCCGGCGTGCACGAAGTGAGTTTCTTTGGCCAGGACGAGGAAATCACACTCACGCACCGCGCCACGAGCCGTCAGATCTTCGTCAACGGCGCTTGGCAGCCGCGCAGAAACTCGTCACCCGCGAGCACGGCTTCTATACGTTCGACCAGGTCATGTTTGCCTAACCAGGTATCAACCGGATCCACCCAAAGGAGAGACAGCAAATGAGCAATGCAGCCGAGATGGATGCACAGGAGATTATCAACTACATCGCCACCGCGCCCAAAAAGACGCCCGTCAAGCTGTACGTGCGCGAGAAGCCGGGCATGAAGGTTGCCTGGGGCGACGCACATGTCTACGGCGGTCGTCGTGGCAAGACCGTCTTTGGCGACTGGGATGAGCTTAAGGCCATCCTGGACGCCAACGCCGATTCCATCGACTACTACGATGTGGAGAACGACTGCCGCAACTCCGCCGTGCCCATGCTCGACCTTAAGGCATCAACGCCCGCATCGAGCCGGGCGCGATCATCCGCGACCGCGTCGAGATCGGCGACCGTGCCGTCATCATGATGGGTGCCATCATCAACATCGGCTCCGTTATCGGCGAGGGTTCCATGATCGATATGGCGCCGTGCTGGGCGGCCGCGCCACCGTGGGCAAGAACTGCCATATCGCGCCGGCACCGTGCTGGCAGGCGTTGTGGAGCCCGCTAGCGCCACGCCCGTCATCATCG
>ENA-OQMZ01000007-OQMZ01000007.1-human-gut-metagenome-genome-assembly--contig:-NODE-7-length-66274-cov-7.488624_pt1 | contig 66274 bp, 71 predicted proteins | sample MGYA00242621_ERZ504862 | MGnify/ENA primary metagenome ERZ504862 (study PRJEB26092, sample SAMD00036393) | human gut metagenome | host: Homo sapiens | study: EMG produced TPA metagenomics assembly of the...
AGATGCTGGACAACCTCTCCGAAGAGGAGATCGCCAAGGTCAACATCCCGACCGCAATGCCGCTGCTGTACGAGCTGGACGAGAACTTCAAGCCGATCAAGCCGCGTGGCGAGTACCTGGATCCGGAAGCCGCCGCTGCCGGCGCTGCCGCCGTCGCCGCTCAGGGCCAGAAGTGAGTTTGTTGCGATTAGGTGCGTGAATAGTCGCGGCTGATCGCACGAAACACATACGAAAAGGTGGGAACCTACATACCGTAGGTTCCCACCTTTCGTTATTGCCGGCGCCTTTGTCGGTAAGTCTTTTTTCACGTTGTATCTGCGTTTTGCTGATGTCTCCTTGCCTGCGCGGCTCGGCGGGTGCCGTGCGGCGCAGGCAAGGCGGACAAAACGGAATCGCAAGAACGTCAGATCACGCCGTATTCCTTGAGCAATGTCGGAATATCAGTGGAATCCAGCTTCTTCACGATCTGTTTCAACACGCCCCTTTCGATGGGGTTGAGCTTCATATCGGTGATCGGTTTGCCGTCTCGCAGCATCACCGTGGCGTTGAGCAGGTTGCGCACGTCGTAGACCGAACCCCACACCTCCGGCACGCCGCGGTCCACGTCGCACAGCGTGTACACGGCCTCCATGCCGGTGCGCATCGAATATTCGGTGGTGAAGATCGTGTCGCGCGGCGTCTCCGCGAATTGGCCGAGGAACGCGAAATTCACCGCGCCATCCGGCACCACATCGGGGCGGTCGCCGGCGGAACGCGGCATGAAGAACGCATCGATGTACGGCATCATCACCGGAACCGTGTTGGCGTGGTTCTTCGCCAAGTCGGCGATCTTGTCGGTCGGCACGCCCATGTGGTACAGCCATTCCTCGCAGATCTCCTCGCCGGTGCAATCCTGCATTGGCTTCTTCACATAGTTGCCGGGCTTGTCGGGGAACAGACCATACACCCATACGCACAGCTGGTCCTTCGGCTGGTCTCGGAACTGCTGCTGGCGATTCAGCGTCCAGCTCATCAGCCAATTGGAATCCTCAACGGTGACGATGCCGCCGGTCACCACACGTCCGGAGAACGGGTCGCGCTTGCAGATCTTCTGGATGTACGGCGGAATCTCGTCGTCCAACGTGGTGACGGTGGCGCTCATCCACTTCGAATGCTCCGGGTCGGAGCAGAACACGTCCGGATGTCCGAAGCTCGGATCCTGCGCCGCGATGCGACGCCACATATCCCAACCGCCGCCGGGCTTGATCTCCGGAGCCCACGCGGCCGGCTCGGTCTGCGAACCCATCGAGGAGTTCTCCACGCAGCCGCCATTGGTGATGAACACCAGATCGTTCTCGCTCAAATCGATGCTGCGGGTCGTGCCATCCGCCTCGGTCAGGTCGATGCGCGTGGCCAACTTCTTGATCGGCGAGCTGAACGGATTGCGCGGATACGCGCCGTATTCGGCCTGCTTCCTCAAAATCGTATCCTGCCCGGTGCCGGTGCGCTGGCGTATGGGACCCATGCCGCCGCCAATCGCGAAATCGACGTTCTCCACCTTCACGTTGTAGTGGAACTGCACGCCGAAGCCTTCCAAATACTTGATCATCGGCAGAATCATCGACTCGTACTGGTTGTAGCGGGTGAACCGCAGTGCGCTGAAGTCCGGCAGTCCGCCGATATGGTGGATGTAACGGCGGATGTACAGCTTCATCTCCAACGCGCTATGCCAGTTCTCGAAGGCGAACATGGTGCGCCAGTACATCCAGAAGTTCGTATCGAACACCTCATCGTCGAAGAAGTCGGAGATCTTCTTGCTGTATAGTTCCTCGTTCGGTGTGAAGAACAGCTTCATGATCTCCATCGACGCCTTGTCGGACAGCGCGAACTTGCCGTTCGTGCCGCCGTCCACGCCACGCGCCTTAGTGGAGCGGCATAGCGAATAGTTCGGATCCTCCTTGTTAAGCCAGTAGTATTCGTCCAATACGGACACTCCATCCGTCTCGATGGACGGAATGGAACGGAACAGATCCCACATCACCTCGAAATGGTTGTCCATCTCGCGTCCGCCACGCATCACATAGCCGACGCCAGGAATGTTCGCGCCATCGCAGGCACCGCCCGGAACCGGGTCCTTCTCGAATACGTGGATGTGGTCGCCGGGCATCTGCGCGTCACGCACCAGATAGCAGGCGGCGGACAGCGCTGCAAGACCCGTGCCGATGATGTAGGCGTTCTTGCTATCGATCCCCTCGGGCTTCTTTGGCCGGGCGAATGCTTCGTAATTGCCGTTGGAATAGTACATGACTTCCTCCTTTGGATGCCGCTGGGCACTATTGTGCCGCGTCGTGGGACACAAGTATACGGGCATGAACTGGACGCGATGTCTAGTTTTTACGACTATCGGAGGAATTTCGCTTATAGGTGGCGGATTGCGCCTGCATGCGAAAGTGATTTTGCCTATATGTGGCAGATTTCTTTTGGAAAAGGATGTTCGGGGGCGGGATTTTTACCCCCTTATGATGTTTTTGGCCGAGGTCATCTGCCACATATAAGCGAGATGGGTGGCTTCCAAACGGAAACCACCCATCTCGTCAAGGAAAATGCAAGAAGAGGTGAGGAACCCTCAGTCGATGTCGGTGCCTTCGTCGCGGGTCGGCTCCTTGGACGGGTCGAAACCGGAGACGATGAACATCACGCGGCGGGCCGCGGAAACGGCGTGATCGCCGAGACGCTCCATGAAGCGGCCGATCAGGACCACGTCGATGAGCTGCTGGTTGGTGCCCTTCCAATCCTCGGACTGGGCCAGTTCGAAGGTCTTCTTGTGCAGAGCGTCGAGCTTGTCGTCGTTGAGAATGATCTGCTCGGCGGTCTTGGTGTCGCGGTCGGTAAGCATGGAAACCACCTGGTCGGCCACATTGTCAAGGAACGCCTGCATTTCGGCGAACAGCGGCTGGGCATCGGCCGGCAGCGGGGAAGCAGGATAGGTGCGGCGGGCCGCTTCGGCGATGTGACGGGCCAGATCGCCCATGCGCTCGAACGTTGCGGCCAGACGCAGGGTGGAGACGACCACGCGCAGATCGGTGGCCACCGGGTTCTGCTTGGCCAGCAGCTTCACGCACTGGTCGATGACGCTGGATTCGAGGGCATCGATTTCGATGTCGCCGTCGATGACGGCCTGGGCGGCTTCAAGATTCTGGTTCAGCAACGCGTCGCCGGCACCATTGATTGCCTTGCGAACGTCTTGCGCCATGCGGTCGAGGTCATCGGCGACTGCCTTGAGCTCTTCATTGAAGATAACGCGCATATGCTTGCCTTTCAAATGCTTCACGTATGTCAATATCGGGTTCGGATATAACCTCTCCCAAGTGTATTAGGGAATTGGCGGATTCGCACGTGACGGACGTGTTGTTCCGCCAATGTTCACCGGCACGTTCACCCTGCGTTCACGAAAATCGCGCCACGGCCATTCATCGGGGAACGTCAGGGTGTGCGAGAATGAAGACATGTTTGAATCCGTAGGCACGTGGTGGCGTAATCTGACACATCGCCATGGTGACGATCGCAACAATGATGATACTTTGGATGACGCGACGAACACGTTGCTGTCCATACTGCCGCTGGCCTCCATCGTGGTCGACGAGCATGACGAGGTGATACGCGCGCATCCGGACGCCTACGCCCTTGGCGTGGTGCGGGACGACGCCATCGCCGATGACACCGTGGCAAGCGCGGTGCACGAGGTCCGTGCCCACGGCGGCAAGAAGCAGTTCAGCCTGACCACGACCACGTTGCATGAGCCGAAGAAGGCTCCGAAAGCAGGGAAGCCAACCATGCGGGAGGTTGCCAAACAGGCGTTGATCGGCCAATCGCCAGACAAGCCGGTGACCACGGTGTCCCGCCCGAACTGGCTGAAGGTGATCGTAGGCAGGCTCAACGAACGCTTTGTGGTGGTGCTGGTTTCCGACGTGAGCGAAACCGTCCGTTTCTCCCAGATCCGTGATTCCTTCATCACCAACGTTTCGGAGCAGCTCCTCAAGCCGACGCAGTCGCTGGAGGAGCTTGCGGACGCGTTGGAACATGACTCGGACAATAAGGCCGCGATTGAGGGGAACACCGTAAAACTGCGCCAATCCTGCGCTCGCATGGAACATATGGTGTCCGACCTGCTGCTGCTTATCAAGGCGCAGGAACCGATTCTGCCGACGGCGAGCAACCGTATCAACGTCATGGAACAGGTGAAAACCGTCGTCGGCGCGCATCGCGACATGGCGCAACGGCGCGGCATCGACATTGAAATCGATGGCGACGAATCGCTGGACATCAACGGGGAAGGCGAGCAGATTCAGGCCGCGGTCGCAAAGCTGCTCGAAAACGCCATCGCCTATTCACCGGACGGCAAGGGCATAACCGTATCCGTCAAGCCGAACGAGGACGGCACCAAAGTGCTGCTCAGCGTGCTTGACCGTGGTTGCGGCATTGCACAGAAGGAGCAAAGCCGTATTTTCGAACGGTTCTACCGTGGCGGCAACCAGAATGGGTATTCCGAGGAAGGCATCGGTTTGGGCCTTGCCATCGTCAAGCATGTGGCGTTGACCCACCATGGCTCCGCTTCGGTGTGGAGCGCTCCGGGACAGGGCAGCACGTTTACGTTGGAGCTGCCGGTCGCCAGAAATTAGCGGCGATTACAGAGCGTTGGGACACGCCATATACGGCAAGGGCCGCTTCCGCAGGTTGGTGCGGAAGTGGCCCAATGTTGTTACCGGTTATTTCGCGATTGGCTGAACCGCCGGTCGGGTTATTCGCCAAGACGGCGGTAGTCCCACCGGTCGAAATGCTCCCAAACCAGCATGAGCACGCCGATCACCGTGCCGGCGGCGCACATGGTCTGCAATCGTTCGACATTGATGCCGAAGGCCAGCAGAATCATGCAGATCACCAAGCGATGGCCCATAATGCGGTGCCGAACGTGAACACCTTCCGCAGGTCGACGCGCACCGGTTTGGGGGAGGGTTTGCGCACGCTTGGGTCGATAATCGGAGCAAATTTCATACCGTTACCTTACCTCGGTGCGCGCGTCACAGGTGCTCGGCCACGTAATCGACGCACTTCGTAAGCGCCTCGACGTCGCTCGGCTCCACGGACGGAAACACGCCGATGCGCAGCTGGTTGCGGCCGAGCTTGCGGTAGCCGTTGGTGTCCATAATGCCGTTCTCGCGCAACGCGGCGACCACTTGGGAAGCGTTGATGCTCTCGTCAAGGTCGATGGTGACCACGGCGTTGGAACGTGCGTTTTCGTCGGAAACGAACGGCTGCGCGTAATCGGACCTCTCCGCCCACTGGTACAGCAGCGATGCGGAACGTGCGCAACGCGCCGTGGCCCAGGCGAGGCCGCCATTGTCGTTAAGCCAGCGCACCTGGTTCTCCAGCATGACCAGCGTGGCCACGGCGGGCGTGTTCAGCGTCTGGTCCTTACGGGAGTTCTCGATGGCGGAGGTCAGGGACAGGAACGGAGGAATCCAGCGTCGCGCGCCCGGCAGGCTGACGCTTTTAGCGATGCCGTAGGCGCGGTCGATCGCAGCCGGGGAAAGCACGGCGATCCACAGGCCGCCGTCGGAGCCGAACGCCTTCTGCGGGGAGAAGTAGTAGGCGTCGGTCTGGCTGATATCCACGTTCAGCGCGCCGGCGCCGCTCGTGGCATCGATCAGAGTCAGCGCGCCCTGCTCCTTGGAACCTTCGACACGCTTGACCGGGGCCGCCACGCCAGTGGACGTTTCGTTGTGCGCCCAGCAGTAAGCGTCCACATATTCGGTGAGCTCCGGCAGGCGATACGTGCCCGGTTTGCCCGCGAAGATCTCCGGATCCTCAAGGAACGGCGCGGATTGCGCGGACTTGGCGAATTTCGCGCTGAAGGAGCCGTACGTGCCGAACGCCGCCTTGCGGGTGATAAGCGACGCGCAGGCGATGTCCCAGAACGCGCTGGCGCCGCCGTTGCCCAGCACGACCTCATAGCCGTCGGGAATCTGGAAGAAATTCGACAGGCCTTCGCGGATGGAGCCGACCACCTGCTTGACCGGGGTCTGGCGGTGCGAGGTGCCCAGAAGATTGCGCGCGCCCGCGTCGAGCGCCTGGACCTGCTCCGGACGGATTTTGCTCGGCCCCGAGCCGAAACGTCCATCCTCCGGAAGCATGTTGGTAGGAATGTTCACAGTGTTCGTCATGTCATCCAAGGGTAGTCAGAAGGTCGGATTGCGCGTTGATATGGCCGTTTTCCGGACGTTCCTCCACCCGTGGCGAATTATTTGCGCAAGGACGGGGTCTTGATGATAATCCCTATGTCGGTGTACCCTTACCCTTGTGACGGTTCTGTAACCGTGCGCGGTCATAAGCTGCGACGGTTTCGCAATCCGCAAGGAGTGATTGATATATGAGGCATGCGGCGCATAAAGCTGCCAAGGTTTCGCACGCGCAATTCAGCCTATCCAAGGCGTTGTTCACGGCGAACCGGGGCTCCCATACCGCTAAGGCCGTGCGAATGGCACAGCTGGCGGAAGGCGGCGCCGTAGTCGGACTCGCTCCGGAAGTCGTGGATAAACTGAATGAAGTGGCTCCAATGAGCCGCCGTGCCATGCGTGAGGCCGCCAAAGCCGCTTCCCGCAAATCCGCGTTGGTGACCTCCGCTTCGTTGGCGGCGCTTGTCGGCACCGCGGCGACCGCGTTGGCGTTCAGCCAGCAGAACGCATCCCGACTGGTGCTTGCGGACGACGGTACCGAAACGTCCCAGATCAAACGTGTGTCCGATGGAGCGGCATCCCGTTCCGAAGGACGTACCGCCCTTAAGGAACTGGCTTCCACCAGCAACAACGGCGGTTGGCAGCTGGGAGACACCAGCGCCTCCATGGACGCCAGCCTGATGTCCAAGTCCATCGCCGACAATCCGAACGTCGCCGTCCTGATGGACCAAGACAGCAGCGCCTTACCGGCTAACTTCAATCCGAACCATGCCACCGGAGACGTCGGCAACGCCTACGAGTTCAGCCAGTGCACGTGGTGGGTGTATGTGCGCCGCCATCAGCTCGGTCTGCCTGCAGGCTCCCACATGGGCAACGGTTGCCAGTGGGCCGATTCGGCCGCGCCTTGGGCTATTGGGTTGATAACACGCCGCGCCATGTCGGCGATATCATCGTGTTCGCCGCAGGCCAGGAAGGTTCCGACTCGTATTACGGCCACGTCGCCATCGTTGAGAAAATCAACGACGACGGCTCGATCGTGACCTCTGAATCCGGCGCCTCCCTCAATGGCGGCACGTATTCCCGCACGCTCACGAACGTGGGCGATTTCCAGTATATTCACTACTGAGTTTCCCTACCGACGACCGTGCCCCTTTTCTTGTAAGAGGGATGCTGTAAGCTAAGGATTCGATGAAGCATATTAAGCATTGTTCCGTGATTGCTGCGCTCGCCGCGGCCGCTCTTACTTTCGCCGGGGTGGCACCTGCCGCGCTGGCAGCCAATGATGGCGCCACGCAAGATGCTGTCGTTGCTACCCGTTCGTTCCCGAAGACCAACGCCGTGAAGAAGAACATCCTCGCGGAGGCATCGTCCACCCAGGTCGAATCCGATTCCGACTGGGGCGGTGTGGAAAGCCTGAACGTTCCCCAAACCAAATCTCAAGCCGAAAAAGACGTCGAAGCCGCCGCAGCGGCAGCGGAACAGCAGCGTCAGCAGCAGGCCCAGGCTCAAGCACAGGCCCAAGCCGCTTCTCGTTCCGCCGCTCGAAGCGACCTCAGCAGCAGCGGTTCCTTCACCGTGACGCCGCCTGATGGGGCCAGCGTGTCCAGCCTGCTGACGTTCGCGAACCAGTTCGTCGGCAAGGTTCCGTATGTGTCCGGCGGCAATACCCCGTCCGGTTGGGATTGCTCCGGTTTCGTGCAGTATGTCTACGGCCAGATGGGCGTTTCCCTGCCGCATTACTCCGGTGCTCAGGCGACTGTGGGTCGCGCGGTTGGCAGCCTCGCCGACGCGCAGCCGGGAGACATCATCGCCAATGCGCAGCATGCCGCGATCTATGTCGGCAACGGCATGGTCATCAACTCCCAGCTGAACGGCACCCGCTACGATCCCATCGCATGGGTGTTCCCCAGCAGCTACAGCATTCGTCGAATCTTCTGAAGCTTTGACATTGAGCTAAGGGCGTATTTCCGTGAGGAATACGCCCTTTTGCTTTGTTATTTTCCGCGTCGTTACTTGAAAACCGCATGTCGCGCGGTATGGTGGAAGTCAGGTGCAACGCATAGTCGCGTTGCCGCAACCTGATTCAAGGGAGGTCGCTCATGATCAATGACAAGGCAATCCTCGTAGGTGTCGATGGATCCCACGCCAGCTACAAGGCGACATGGTGGGCAGCGAATTACGCGAAGCATGCGGGACTGACCCTGCAGATCGTCTGCGCATATTCGCTGCCAAGCTATGCGGCAGTGTCGTTCGATGCCACGTATACGGCCATGGGCGATGATAATGCCGCGCACAACGATGCGCAGGAGATTCTGTCGAAGGCCAAGGCCATCGCCGACGAGCAGGGCGTCGAGGCATCGACGTTGATCGTCACCGGAGATCCCGCATCCGTGTTCGTCGAACTGTCGCGCAACTACAACCTCATCGTCATTGGCAACCGTGGCAAGGGTGGTCTGGCCGAACGACTGCTCGGCACCACCAGCTCCAGCCTGCCGGCATACGCGTACTGCCCGATCGTCGTGGTGCCGTACACCGACGACGAAGGCAACCTGATGCACTTGAACAACACCATCACCAAGGTGGCAGTCGGCTCCGACGAATCCAAGTGGGGTCTGAAGGCGTTGGAGATCGCGGCCGCGTTCGCCGATTCGTGGGGTGCCGAGCTGGACGTCATCTCCGCCGTGCCGAACATGAAGGGCTCCGAGGATGAAGGCGTCATGGCGTCCTTCCAGGAGGATCTGGATGTGCGCATCAAGCCGCTTGAAGAGGCGTACCCGAACCTCAAGATCAACAAGCAGATCGTGCCCGGCCCCGCAGCCGGCGCACTGACCAAGGCCAGCTACGATCATGACGTCGTCGTGGTCGGCTCCCGTGGTCGTGGCGGCTTCACCGGTCTGCTGCTTGGCTCCACCAGCCAGGGTCTGCTGCAGCATGCGGTCGGACCGGTCTACGTGGTGCCGCGCAAGTATGTGGAAGCCGCGGAGACCCGTCTCGACACCGTGCCGAGCTCGCCTGCCGACGTCACGCCGAAGGCGATCGACGACATCAAGGGCGTCGAGGAAGTGCCGGTCGACAAGGCCAAGCCGGAAGTGGTCGAAGCCATCGAAACGAAGATCGATCCGGACCGTCAGTGACGGTACGGCAAATCGACTGAAATCGATATAAAAACCGCATAGAAGAGGGTGGCTGCGATTCCAACGAATCGCAGCCACCCTCTAACTATGTGCGGTACGTGCGCTCAGTGCTTGACGGTGACGTTCATACGCACTGGCGTCGGCTCGACGTACGTATGCTTGACCGTGCAGCCCTTCTCGATATGACGGCTGACGCGATCGGCGAGCTTTTCGGCGTCCTCGTCGCTCAAACCGGCGTCGGTGGCGTCGATGACCACCTGCTCGTCGAAACCGATGTAGGCGTCGGTATCGGCATCATACGTGCCGTCCACCACGATCTTCGCGCCCTTGCCATCGCCCAGCGTATGCTCGACGGCGAACTGGCTGGACAGCGCGGCGCAACCGGCCAGCGCGACCTTCATCAGATCGCCCGGCGTGAACTGGCCACGGCCCTTGCCGAACTTGATGTGCGCGCCATCCTCGCTGAACGCGTCCCAGGAACCGTCCTTGTTGCGCTCTACCCACAGCCTCTTGCCCATGGAAACTCCTCATGTCCTGTGGCGCGCCGTTCGCGCCAATCCGTGATACCAATCTAGCGCATCGAAACGGACGTGGGGGAGTGCGTTCCGCAAGATGAAGCGATACGGTTTTGTGATTCGTTGCGATTGCGCTGGAGGCCGGCGGACGCCGGGATGCGCGTTGGCGGCACACTCAAGGCCGTTCGGCCAAGCTTACGGCCTTACAACGCGCATCCCGCCGTCCGCCTCCACGCCACCGGCTAAACTTGCCTATTATGGCTTTGACTTCCGAACAACTCGCAGACATTCGTACTCGTATTCCCGCACGTCCGGAAACGGACATTCCCATGCCTTACGAGGATCTGGTACGCAAAATCCTTACGGAAGGCACACTGAAATCCGACCGCACGGGCACGGGCACTATTTCCCTGTTCGGCCAGCAGATGCGTTTCAATCTCAAAGACAGCTTCCCGCTGCTCACCACGAAGACGGTGTTCTTCAAAGGACTCGCCTACGAGCTGCTGTGGTTCCTCAAAGGCTCCACGAACGTACGTTGGCTGCAGGAGCACAACGTGCACATTTGGGACGAATGGGCCGACGAGAACGGCGATTTGGGGCCGGTCTACGGCGCGCAGTGGCGTAGCTGGCCGGCGCCGACGCCGGACGATCCGAACCGCACCATCGACCAGATCTCCAATGTGCTCGACCTGATCCGTAACCACCCCGATTCGCGTCGCATGGTGGTTTCCGCATGGAACCCGGCGGAAGTGGAGAACATGGCCTTGCCGCCATGCCACGCCCTATTCCAGTTCTACGTGGCCGACGGCCGCCTGAGCTGCCAGCTGTACCAGCGTTCCTGCGACATGTTCCTCGGCGTGCCGTTCAACATCGCCTCCTATTCGCTGCTCACCCTCATGATGGCCCAGCAGACGGGACTCGAGCCCGGCGAATTCGTTTGGACCGGCGGCGACTGCCACGTCTACGACAACCACATCGACCAGGTGTTGGAACAGCTGAGCCGTACGCCGTACCCGTATCCGCAGATCCGCATCAGGAAGGCCGATTCGCTGTTCGACTACGATTACAGCGATTTCGAAATCGTGAATTACCAGCATCATCCGACCATCAAGGCACCGGTGGCGGTCTGAGGTTGTTGCCGCCGTCTGGCGCGTCTGCGCCAGACGGTAGACTACTGACCCTAGTTCCGACTTCAAGGAGTGAGTGAAATGGAGCACGATAGTAGCCGCAGTGGCTATCACGAACCCGAGCCCGGACTTGCCGGGCGTGAAGACGAGGAGGATTGGGGCGACGATTTCCCCAAAACCTTCTCTGTGAATCTGATTTGGGCGCAGGCCTGTGACAAGGAAGGTCACGACGGTGCCATTGGATTCGAAGGCGGCATGCATGGCACCTGCCTGAGGATATGAGGCATTTCACGGAGCTGACCGTCTCCCATCCGGTCATCATGGGCCGCAAGACGTGGGAGTCGCTAAGCCCGAAGTTCCGTCCGCTGCCAACCGCGACAACATCGTCATCTCGCATGACCCGTCCTATTTCGCGCCGGGCGCCACCGTGGTGGATTCGCTGGATGACGCGTTGGATCTGGCCCGTCAGGAGGCCATTCCGGATGACGGCTTGGACCGCAGTGAAATCTGGGTCATCGGCGGAGCAAAGTATTCGAGGAAGCGATGCCATTCGCCGACAAGGCGTATGTGACGCAGATCAGCATGCACGTGAACGCCGACACCTACGCGCCCGATATCCACGCATTGGTGGAATCCGGAGCATGGCGCGTGGCCGAGGAAGGCACGTGGCAGAAGGCGCGGAAAGGAAACGACCAAGTCGAAGGCTTCCGTTTCGTGACGTACGAAAGAAACCACGAGGAGTAACTTTTCATGTATACCGTGATGACCGTGTGCACGGGCAACATCTGCCGTTCACCCATGGCTGAAATCATTCTGCGCGCCGAATTCGAGCGCCGCGGCTTGGCTGACAAGGTCAACGTCGAATCCAGCGGCGTCAGCGACGAGGAATACGGCAATCCGATCGACCGCCGTGCCGTCAAGGTACTTAAGGAACGCGGCTACGAGCTACCGGCGCACCATTTCGCGCACCGCATCACGCGCGACGAAATCGAACGCACCGACCTGTTCCTGCCGATGACCGCCTCGCACATGCGCGCGCTGCTCCGTCAGCTGCCGCAAGCCAAGCGCAGCGAAGTGCACATGTACCGCAGCTTCGATCCGAATCTGCCGAAGCCGGCCGCGGGACGTGAGGACAGCATCGACCTGGTGGACCCGTGGTACGGTGGTCCACGCGAATTCGAAGTGGCGATCGACCAAATCGAAGAGGTGGCGCCATATATCGTCGATTGGGTCGAACAGCAGTTGCAGAACTGATTTTTTATTGCGATTGCGGCATGCTTGATGGTTTCAAGCGTGCCGCTTTTGTTTTTTGCGATTTATTGCGATTTTTTTTGGGGGGGGGCTGGCTGTGTTGTGAAGTTGCGATTTTTCTGATGTTGCGGTGTTTGGTGGGATTGAATATACGGCGTTTTTTGCGATGTTGCGATTGCGGGGTGTCCGGTGGAGGCCGCATATGCGTGCAAGGCACACTCAAGGCCGTTTCGGCCGAGCTTTGCGGCCTTGCAACGCATATGCCGGCCTCCACCTTCGTTTTTAGTTGGCGAGGTTGCGATGTTGCTTCGTTCTGTGGGTAAGTTGCGTTTTTTGATTTTGTGGGGCGCCTCGTTTTTGTGGGCAAGTTATGTCTTGACGGTTGGGAAGCGTGAATTGGCGTGGGAGGGGAGGGTGAGGGTAAAAGAAAACCCCAGCGGATTGGGCTGGGGTTTGGTGGCGACCACGGCCGGACTTGAACCGGTGACCTCCGCCGTGACAGGGCGGCGCTCTAACCAACTGAGCTACGCGGCCGTTGTTTCAGCCTTGCGACTGACAACAGATAGAAATACTACGGCAAAAACGCAATTATGCAAAACTGCGGCGTGTCACGGTGTGTTGGGCGTGGCGCGCCGCAGTTTTCGCGGGAAAGGAGACGAATCTCAGTCGGTCTGCTTCCAGGTGTCGACGTCGATGTGGTGCTCCGGGTTGGCCTGCCATGCGTCCCAAGCGGACTTCACAATGTCCTCGACATTGTACTTGGCGTGCCAGCCCATCTCCTCGTTGATGCGCTTCGGGGAGCCGATCAGGTGCGGCGGATCACCGGCGCGGCGGCCCATGACGGTCTCCTTGAACGGCAGACCGGTGACCTTCTTGACCTCATCGACGATCTGGCGCACGGAGGTGCCCTCGCCGGTGCCGACGTTGAACGCGTCATACTTGCGCTCGTCGCGGTCCAGATACTTCAGCGCGGCGATATGCGCGTCGGCCAGATCGGACACGTGGATGTAGTCGCGCACGCAGGTGCCGTCCGGAGTCGGGTAGTCATCGCCGAAGATCGCCGGGGCCTTGCCCTTCTTCAGACGGTCGAACAGCATCGGATGAGGTTCAGGATAGCCGGATCCTCAAGTTCCACCGGGCCGCAGCCGGCCACGTTGAAGTAACGCAGGCCGCAGAAGCGGATGCCATACGGTTCCTCGCAGGCGCGGGCCATCCACTCGCCGAACAGCTTGGTCTGGCCGTACGGGTTGATCGGCAGCATCGGCACGACGTCTTCCGGCACCACATCGACCGGCGGCACGCCGTAGGTGGCGGCGGAGGAGGAGAAGACGAGCTTCTTGGCGCCGGAATCGCGCATGCCGATCAGCACGTTGAGCATGCCGTTGAGGTTCTGCTGGTAGTACCACAGCGGCTTCTCGACGGATTCGCCGACCTGCTTGCGGGCCGCGAAATGAATCACGGAATCGACGCCTTCGGCCTTCATGATCTCCGCGAGGCGCTCGCCGGCACCCGGAGCGGCGATGTCCATGCCGTACAGGCGGGAGCCTTCGATGCGGGTGGGCTTGCCGTAGCTCAGATCGTCGACGACGACAACCTTTTCGCCGGCTGATGAAGTGCGTGAACGACGTGGGCGCCGATGTATCCGCACCCACCAGTGACGAGAACTGTCATGTTCTGGCCTTTCCTCCGAATGAGCAGTAAAGCGCAACAGTTGGTGAAAATATCAACCATTGTTCACTTTTGCTCAGGTTTGTTACCTTTTGAACAATTTGAGTATAACACGTGAACACGAACGCACACTAACGGCTCGTTCCTGCGTTTCCTCTATAAATTAGGGTATGCAACATGACGAAAACACGCCGACCGATGGTCGCAAAACAGAAGAAAACGCACAGAATATACAACATGTGCAGTCGGCCGCTGCTGATGGCAGGCCGGCCCTCTACGGTCGCAAGGTGCTGTCCTTCGTGCGGCGGTCCGCCCGGCTCGACGCGCGACTGCAGCGGGCCTGGGACACCTACGCCGATACGTATCTGCTGAACATCAACGCGGGCGAAGGGTCCCTCGACGTGCGTGAGGGTTTCGTGTTCGACCAAGCCTATATCCGCGAAACGTGGGGCAATACCAATCCTCTGATCGTGGAAATCGGCTCCGGACAAGGCGAGAACGTCGTTGCCGCCGCAGCCGCCCGGCCGGACGTCAACTTCCTTGCGCTGGAAGTCTACGATCCGGGCGTGGCGCACACGCTGCTGCTCGCCGGCAAGCAGAACCTGAAGAACCTGCGGATCGCCCAGATCAACGCGCCAGAACTGTTCAAGGCGGCCGTCGACGCTCGATCGCCGAAGTGTGGACGTTCTTCCCCGACCCGTGGCCGAAGATGCGCCATCACAAGCGCCGCATCGTACAGCCCGAGCTCGCCGCGGACATCCACCGCGCGTTGACGGACGAAGGCGTGTGGCGCATCGCCACCGACATCGAGGATTACGCGCTGCACGTTCACGAGGTGATGGACGGGCTGGACGGCTTCCATAACGACGGCGCATTGACCGTGAGCCTGCCCGTCGAGCACGTCGGCAAAGGCAACGCGGATGAGGCGGCCGCATTGCGACACGCCGATTTCGCTGAATCCGAGCGATTCGATGGCCGTGTTTTGACCAATTTCGAGAAGAAGGGACTTGCCGCCGGGCGCGTGATTCACGATTTCACCTATCGTCGCGTGTAATGCGATAAGGCTTGGAATTTCAGTGTTTTACGAGGATTCCTGTCTTATTGTGGCGGTGTGTGACACCGGCGCGACACGCCGAGGTTTGCATGTCGGCCAGATTCGCGTATAGTAGGGCAAGTTGTCAAGCGGAAACGCTGAAAGCGCCCCCTTCGTCTAACGGTTAGGACACCAGACTTTCAATCTGACAACGAGAGTTCGACTCTCTCAGGGGGTACGTACCTTGGAAACAAGGTGGCAATGGCCGCGTAGCTCAGTTGGTTAGAGCGCCGCCCTGTCACGGCGGAGGTCACCGGTTCAAGTCCGGCCGTGGTCGCTGGAACAGCGCAAGTTGTTCATGGCTCTGTAGCTCAGTTGGTAGAGCGAACGACTGAAAATCGTTAGGTCAGCGGATCGATGCCGCTCGGAGCCACCAGATACACCCCGGAGCAATCTGGGGTTTTGTTTTTCTCGCATATCTTTTCCGATTTACCTGCGCGATTTCCGCTCGTTTTCCAGCACAAGCGCCATCCGAACCATATCGGCGAAAGACATACGCCCATTACCCCCAACGAAGAGGGATGTTCTGTCCCCTCTGTTGCTAAACTATGGTGCAGGTAGACAAGGGGTTGACGGCTGTACTGTTCCATGATGTTGACCTCTAAACGGGTGTATCCCTGGGGTGAGGCGAGTGGAGATACTGTTGATCGGCAACACCGACTTCGTGACGAAGCAGTGGATCGAGCACGCGTTCCCCCACGACAAGGTGGTGGTGGCCCTCCGCAAAGGGACCGAATCCAGCGGCGAGGATCTCAAAATCATCGACATGCCCGACCGTGACGCCGTGTCGGAAGTGTTCTCCAACTACGAATTCGATCGAATCGTCTACTTCTCCGAAGATCTGACGCCCCGCAGCGAACGTGACGGCGACCTGGGCTACCTGCGCCGACTGCTGCACACCGTCCGCAATCGCAAGGTCCAGATGCTGATGGTGAGCGGGCCGGAATCGGAATTCACCTATCCGCAGGAAACGGACGTGCACGAGACCAGCAAAAGCCTGATGTCGCGTGCCGGCGAAGAGCTCGGCCTGTACTATGCGCGCACCTACGATCTGGAAGTGAAGATCGTGCGCTGCCCCTATCTGTACGCGCCGCAACGCAATGGCGTCACCGCATATTTCAACGGCTTGTTCGAACAGGCACAAGCGGGAGAACTGCGCTTCCATGAACGCGCCGAACAACGCACCTGCTTCCTATGCGCCGACGATCTGGCCGAACTTATCTACCGCATATTCGACGACTGGACCGCCGACAGCGAGCTGTTCCACGTTCCGAACGTGTTCGACTTCACTTACGGCGATTTGGGAACGCTGATCGCGGGATATTTTCCGGGAACGAAGGTCGTATACGGCGAGGACCGTCCGCAGGCATACCCCGCCGACGACCACGAATTGCGATTGCGGTACGGCTTTTCGCCACGATACTCGCTTCGCGAGGATTTTCCGCACGTCATCGAAGGCTGGTTGAAGCTCCGCGAGAACAAAACCGACAAGTATCCGGTATGGGATTTCCTACGCAGCCACAACAAATGGTGGACCGTGCTGGAAATCATCGGCGCGTTCCTGCTGACGGAATGGCTCCGCACTTTTACACAAGGCAACAGCCGGCTGGAAACCGTGGACCTGCGATTGCTGTTCGTGGTGATCGTCGGCACCATCTACGGGCTGCATGCCGGCGTGTTCGCAGCCGTACTGGCCTGCGCCGGCGTGGCCATGTCCTACGCGTCGCAGGGCGCGTCCTTCGCCCCGTTGTTCTACGACACATCGAACTGGCTTGCCTTCGTCATTTATTTCGTGGCCGGATCGGTATGCGGCTATGTGCAGTCGCGCAACCAGGAGAGCGTGAGGTTCGTGCGCGACGAGAACGGGTTGTTGCGCAATCGTCTGGACTTCCTGCGCGGGCTGTATCAGGATGTGCTCGACGACCGCAGACAGTTGCGCGACCAGATCATCGGCAGACGCGACAGTTTCGGCAAACTGTACGCCGTGACCCGAGAATTGGACGAAGTGCAACCGCAGAAGCTGTACCATACGGCGATCCGCATCATGCAGGAAAGCCTCGATAGCGACAGCCTCGCCATCTTCCGAGTGGACAACAGCGGACAGTTCGCCCGTCTTGTGGCGGCGAGCCCACGGTTCGACGTCGGCAGCTTCCGCTCCGTACGCGTCTCGGATTACGGTGAAATCATCACCGCGCTGGAACACAACGGCATATGGGTGAACCGAACGTTAAAGGACAAATTCCCGATGTACGCCGTCGGCGTGCGTGACCGTGGCGAACTGGCCGTGATCATCACCATGGGAGAGGCCAAACCGGACCAGATGAACCTGTACTTCCAGAATCTGTTCAGCATCATGTGCGGTCTGGTCGAATCGGCCATGATCAGGGCCTTCGAATACGAGGACGTGGCGCGCCGGTCCATGCTGGTGCCGGGAACGAACCTGCTGAAGCCAGAAGCGTTCCTGCCGAAGGTGCTGGCTGCCAACGACCTCAAACACGACCATATGGGCGACCATCTGCTGCTCAAAGTCGAATGCGAGGGAAACCTTGAGGACGTGGACTCCCTGCTGATGCAAAGCATCCGCCAGACCGATGAGGCCGGCATGCTGACGGATGACGGCGTGTATCTGCTGATGAACCAGGCGGGGGAGAAGGAACTGCCGATCATCCTCAAACGTCTGACCCGTTCCGGCTTGCACTGCTCCTACGTTCCGCAGACCCAAGAGGATGCCCTGCTTTCCGAAGCCCAATCGCATATCGCGCAAGCCGACGATGGGGGTGAAAGCTGATGGGGTCGACGACTATCGCCGCGTTGATCATCATCGCCGTGCATCTGCTGGTCTGCATGACGCTGTGTCTGCTGCACCACGTCGGAGTGCTGAAAGTCGATGGACTGCTGCTCCCGTTCATGGCGTTGATTCCCCTATGGGGGCCGTTGAGCGTGGCGCTCATGCATTCGCGTGCCGTGCTTCGTGGGGGACGACGGATTCCCGCCGGTCTGCAGGAACTGAAGGTCGAGGATCAGGAACAACGCAACATTCTTGTGGACGACCGTACGGATTACGCCAACACCGTGCCGTTGGAAGAGGCGCTGATCGTGGACAATCCACGGCAGCGTCGTAATCTGATGCTGTCCATTCTTAACGAGAATCCCGGCCAATACGCCAATCTGCTCTCCCAAGCCCGTCTGAACGAGGACGTGGAAGTCGTGCATTACGCGGCCACGGCCATGGCGCAGATCAGCGCGAAGGAAGACATCGCGTTGCAGCAACGCATGGAGGAATACGAGCGGAACCGCGATTCGGACGAGGCGCTCGACCGGTACCGTGAGGCGCTCGAACACTACTTGAAATCCTCCATGGAACAGGGGTATGCCAGAACGTTGCAGATGCGCCGATACGCCGACCTGCTCGCCGAACGGCTCAAGCGGCATAACGACTACCGCACCGTATGCTCGTTGGCGAAGACGCAGATGGATCTCGGTTCGTTCGATGCCGCGTCTCGCACCATCGAAGCGGCGCTGTCCGCATGGCCGCGTCAAGGTGACGTCTGGCTGATGAAACTGCGATTGGAAGCCGCACGTCACGATGGCGAGGCGGTGCAACGCACCGTCCGGCACATCAAGGACGACCACATCTACCTTGGCGGCCGAGGCCACGACATCCTGCGATTCTGGCTCGGCTACAAGGAGGCTGGGCGCGCATGATACGTTCCGCATGGCGCATGTGGAAGCGCTTCCGTTGGAAAAACCTGGTCCGCGTGTGGGCCGTATTCATGGCCATCGCCTTGGTGCTGTTGGCGCAAACCTTGGGCATCCACTACGGCGCGACGAAATTCACTTTGAAATACATGGCTCGTAACGAGGCCATTCCGGCCCAGAACGCCATCATGGGGCAGCGCGCCACGAACCTGATGCTCGTGGATAGTTCCCAGGATGGTGTGGACGAGGCCGAAGCCATGATGAAACAGGTGCTGCTCGACATGAAAGTGCCGACCGCCACCGTGGATCTGGCCAAAACCGATCCCGACGACATCCCCTCATTGAATCGGTACCGCACCGTGCTGATCGTCATGCCGGAACTTGATTCGCTGGGGGATGAGCTGGTGTCCATCATGAGATGGGTTGAAGCGGCGGCAACATGATGCTTGCCATGACGCCTGAAAAAACAGGCTATCTGGACGCGATCGGGCCTCAAATCGGCATCGAATCCTCCGCATACGACTACGTGATGACCAAAGGCATCAAGCCTGCCAGGGACTTTATGCTGGGTGGCGGGCACACCTACATGTTCAGTGGCCCGTTCAAATCGTCGTTGAGTCTGAACCTCAATGAGAAGGCCACCGTCGAAGCGGTCAGTGCCAACGGCCATACGCCACTGATCTGGAGTGCCGATGTGCGTTCCGGACGAACCGTGACCTGCAATATCGGCATCTATGGCAAGGTGGTGCGCGGCTTCTATGCCTCCGCGTTCAGCCTGCTGGGTTCCGCCACGGCATACCCGGTCATCAACAGCGCCGCGTTCTATCTGGACGATTTTCCATCCCCGGTCCCCAGCGGAGACGCCACCTACATCAAACGCGACTACGGCATGAGCATCGCCGACTTCTATTCGAAGGTCTGGTGGCCGGACCTGACCAAACTCGCGGAACGCTACGGTATTCGGTTCACCGGCGTGATGATCGAGAATTACGGGGACGATACGAAAGACGCTCCCGTACGGCAGAAGGACGAATCGCATTTCAGCTATTTCGGCGGACTGCTGCTCAAACAGAACGGCGAAATCGGCTACCATGGCTACAACCATCAGCCGCTCGTACTGCCGAACACCGATTATGGCGACGAATACGCGTACCATCAGTGGCCGAATCGCAAAGCTGTCGTCGCCTCGCTGCGCGAGCTGATCGCATTCCAAAAGTCCGTGCTGCCGGCGGCCACAGCGTCGGTATATGTGCCGCCGTCCAACATCCTGTCCAAGGAAGGACGGCAGACAATCGGACGAGACGTGCCCGAAATCCGCACCATCGCCAGCACCTACCTGCCAAGCGACAGCAAACTGCCTTACGTGCAGGAATTCGGTGTGGCCGATGACGGCATCGTCGAGGCGCCGCGCATCGTCTCCGGCGGCATGGTGGGAGATTACATGCGGCTCGCCGCAGAATCCGAACTGAACATGCATTTCGTCAGCACCCACTTCATGCATCCGGACGACATGCTCGACCCTGACCGTGGCGCGAAAGAAGGCTGGGCGGTCTACAGAAAAGGCCTTGAGAACTATCTCGACTGGCTTGAAGCGTCCGCACCGTCCATCCGCATGCAGACAGGCACGGAATGCGCGTCCGCGGTGCAACGCTTTTCTGGACTGACTGTCAAGATGAGGGAATCCGCCAATGAGTGGGAATTCGACTTGGGCAATTTCAAGGACCAGGCTTGGCTGCTGCTCCGCGCGAACCATGGCACGCCCGGCAGAATCCAAGGCGGAAGCATGATCCGGATGACGGGGAATCTGTACCTCATCAAGCCACGGACTCCACAGTGCACGTCGAACGCAAGGCTGGAGGCGCGGCATGAGAGTCTGCCTGGTATTGGAAGGTTGCTACCCGTACGTGCATGGAGGCGTGTCCACATGGATGCACAGCTACATCACCGCCATGAAGGAACACGAGTTCGTGCTGTGGGTGATCGGCGCGAAAGCCAAGGACCGTGGCAAATTCGTGTACGACCTTCCATCCAACGTGGTGGAAGTGCATGAGGTGTTCCTCGACGACGCGTTGCGTCTGAGCGGTGAACATGCGAAAGTGATCTTCACCGACGAGGAAGTCAAGGCACTGCGTGAGCTGGTGAATCTGAGCGATCCCGACTGGGACGTACTGTTCAACCTGTTCCACAACAAAGGCGTGCATCCGCTGTCGTTCCTGCAAAGCAACGAATTCATCGACCTGTTTACGAAGATCTGCATGGAGGAATACCCGTACGTCGCCTACGCGGATGCGTTCCACACCGTGCGATCCATGCTGCTGCCGGTGCTGTACCTGATGACGGGAGAAGTGCCGAAAGCGCAGATCTACCATGCCATCTCCACCGGTTACGGCGGCCTGCTGGCATGCTTGGGCGGCAGTATCAACCACGCACCCGTATTACTAACCGAACATGGCATCTACACGCGCGAACGCGAGGAGGAGATTCTTTCCGCCGAATGGGTTGCGCCCGCGTTCCGGCAACGGTGGATCCGTTTCTTCGCCATGCTGTCACAGGAGATCTACCGTAGGGCATGGCGTGTGACCAGCCTGTTCGGCCGCGCTCGCCAGACCCAGATCGACATGGGCGCTCCGGCAAGCAAATGCCTGGTCATTCCCAACGGCATCCAATACGAACGGTTCTGCGACATTCCGCTCAAGCCTGAGGACGGTTGGGTGGATATCGGCGCCGTGGTACGTCTGGCTCCCATCAAGGACGTGAAAACCCTCATCCACGCGTTCAGCAACTGTCGAACCGCGTGGACAATGTCAGGCTGCACATCCTCGGTGGTGTGGACGACCAGGACTATGCCGACGAATGCTATGAGCTGGTGAAACAGCTTGAAGTGAAGAACCTTGAATTCACCGGACGCGTGAATGTGGTCGAATACATGCGCAAACTGGATTTCACGGTGCTGACCAGCATCTCCGAAGGCCAGCCTCTGTCGGTGTTGGAATCGTTCGCGGCGGCCCGCCCTTGCGTGACCACCGACGTGGCTGCTGCCGTGAACTGCTGGAAGGCGAGGAAGGCGACGACCTCGGCGTGGCCGGCTTCTACGTGCCTCCGATGTACCGCGAGGGCCTTGCCCGCGCCATGGAACGCATGTGCGCGAGCCGCAAGCTGCGCGAAGCCATGGGCCAAGTGGGACGCGAACGCGTGAAAACCTACTATCGGCATGAGCGCATGCTTGACGAATACCGTGCGCTGTATCTCGATACCGCCGACCATTACGGGTTGGAGCACTGATATGGCGGGAATCGGATTCGAACTCAAGAAACTGTTCCACCGCAAGGGCCTGGTCGCCATGGTGCGCGCCTACGGTTATGCCGGTGTGATCTGCACCGGACCGATGCTGCTGGGCATCCTGCTGCAGTTCGGCGTGCTGGCGGTCAGCGGTTGGTGGCACGTGCCCCGCGCGGACCAGAATCTGCTGGTCTGCATGATCACGTACACGCTGCTCGCCTCATTGGTGTTGACCAGCTTCCTGTCCATGCCGGTGACGCGTTTCCTTGCGGACATGCTGTTCGAACATCATGAGGAGACCATTCTTCCATCGTTCTGGGGATCCACGACCCTCATGCTGGCGGTGGGTGCGGTGCTGTACGCGGTGTTCCTGCTGTTTTCCGGCGCGACCCTCATGCAGGGGTTACTCTGCCTATGGCTGTTCCTGGAAATGATCGTCAATTGGAATGCGATGAGCTATCTGACGGCCATCAAGGATTACCAAGGCATCATGTGGTCGTTCGTCGCGGCGGTGGTCGTGGCGTTCCTGTCCGCATGCGCGATGATGGCGCTGGGCCTGCCGCAGGTGGAAAGCCTGCTGGCCGCAGTGGCGTTCGGCTACGGCGTGATGATGGTCTGGGACGTGGTGCTGCTGCACCGGTATTTCCCGCAAAGCTCGGAAAGCCCGTGGACGTTCCTCGCATGGCTGGACCGGTTCCTGCCGCTCGCCCTGACGGGACTGCTGACCACCCTCGGCTTGTTCTCCCACTTGGTGATCACCTGGTGTGGTCCGCTTGGCGTGCATGTGAAGGGACTGTTCTACGGTGCCCCCTACTATGATGTGCCCGCGTTACTGGCGTTCCTGACGATTCTGATCACCACCGTGAATTTCGTGGTGTCGGTGGAAGTCAATTTCTATCCGAAATACCGTGCCTACTACGCGCTGCTCAACGACGGCGGCACCGTGAAGGACATCGTGGTGGCCGAACGCGAGATGCTCGCCGTGCTCAACCGTGAGCTGTACTACACCGCGTTGAAGCAGCTGTTCGTCACCGCGGCGGTCATCTCGTTGGAAAAGATGGTGTTGGGCGTGCTGCCGCTCGGTTTCAACGATGGCATGCATGGTTATTTCCGTGTGCTGTGCGTCGGATACGCCCTGTACGCGGTCGGCAACACCGTGCTGATGATTCTGCTGTATTTCACTGATTACTTCGGCGCGGTGTGCTGCGCCGCGATATTCGCCGGGTCGGCCACGGTCTTGACTGTCATTTCGCAGTTCGTTCCGGTCACGCTGATGGGATTCGGCTTCCTGCTGGGCGCGTCGGCGTTCCTGCTGGCCGCGGTCGTGCGATTGGCGGTGTTCACCGACAATCTGCCGTATCGTGTGCTCGGCGCGCAGCCGATTGTAGCGACCGAAAAGCGCGGATGGTTTACGAAACTGGGCGAAGCGTTGGACGAATTCGGCGAACGGCTGCATGGAACTTTCGGACGGAAGGAATCATGAGGGAAAGCGTGGAAAGCATGGAAAGGAACGGACGAATGACGATGGGTAATCGGCCGTGCGGCCGCAATGCCATATTCAAATGCGCGGCGATCATCGCCACGGTCGTGACGACGTTCTCCTGCGTCGCCTGCGGAAACGCTGCGGACAGTGGTTCCACGGCAGACAAATCGGCGGCGCAATCGCAAGGAAAGCATGAAAAAGTCAAGAAAAGCGCCACGCAGGGGCTTGACGGCGCGCACCTGCGTGACAACGACTCGCTGTACAAGGTGTATGACGACAGCGGTGTGGAAACCATGTATCTGACGGTCTCGCGCGGCAACAAGTCGGAAGGCACCGACCACAGTTGGAGCGAAATCAACCAGTATTCCGTGGATGATTACGCGGCCATGCGCACCAACCGGTACCAAGTCAACGGTCTGCTGCAGGTCGGCGACGAACAGGGGCCTGTATCCGGCGAACTCGGCTACGGTGAAAAAGCGCCGAACGCCACCGTGCAGGTGCGCGGCCAGTCGTCCAGTCTCAATAAGCAGAAGAACTACAAAATCGAGCTGAAAAGCGGCAAAGGCAAATGGCGCGGGCAGCGCACCATCGCATTGAACAAGCATATGGGCGAAGGGCTGCGATTCCGCAACAAGATGGCATACGACCTGATCCGCGGCATCGACCAGGTGATGGGACTGCGCACGCAATTCGTGCACCTGTACGTCAAGGACGAAACCTCCGGTTCCAACTCCTTCGACGACTATGGCCTGTACACGCAGGTGGAGCAGCTCAACAAAAGCGCGCTCCAAGCGCACGGCCTCGACAAGAACGGCCAGCTGTACAAGGTCAACTACTTCGAATTCCAACGCGACGCGGACGTGATCAGACTCGCCGACGATCCCAAATACAATCTGTCGAAATTCGAGGAGAAGCTGGAGGTCAAAGGCAACAGCGACCATACCAAACTCATCGCCATGCTCAACCAGCTCAACGATTATTCGGTGCCGATGAGCAGCATCCTCGGCAAATATTTCGATACGGAAAATCTCGCATACTGGATGGCGTTCCAGCTGCTGACCGGCAACACCGACACGCAGAGCCGCAACATGTACCTGTACAGTCCCACGAATTCCGACACCTTCTATGTGCTGGACTGGGACAACGACGGCATGCTGATGCGCAAGGAGAACCAGATCCGCAATATCTCCACCGGTTCCAGCTGGGAGCAGGGAGTCAGCAACTATTGGGGCAACGTGCTGTTCAAACGCTGCCTGCAGACCAAATCGTTCCGCGACGAACTCGACAAGGCCGTGAAGCGGGAATACCGCTATATGAGCGCAAAACGCATCAATACGATGGTGGACCACTACGAGTCCATCACCAGGCAGTATTTGTGGAGGACGCCCGATTCCATGTACGAGCCGCTGACGCGCGCCCAGTATGACGAAGTGGCGGGGCAGCTGCACGACGAGGTCGCGCAGAACTACAGGATCTACAAAGAAAGCTTCGACAAGCCCATGCCGTTTTTCATCGACGCTCCACAGGCCGCAGACGGCAAACTCAAATTCAGCTGGGACACCTCGTACGATTTCCGTGGCGAGGATCTGAGCTACGACGTCACCGTCGCCAAGGACTACCTGTGTGAGGACGTCATCTTCTCCAAAACCGATCTGGCATTGCCGGAGACGGTGACGGACCTGCCAGGCGACGGACAGTATTTCATACGAGTGCGGGCACGCAACACCTCCGGCAAGACGCAGGACGCCTTCGACTACTACATGACCGACACCGGCAAGACGTACGGCACGAGATGCTTCTACATCAAATCCGGGAAGATAGTGGAGGATGTCAATGCGCGGTGATGGCGGGGCGTCGAAACTGCTGGAACGGGTCCGCCGTCGTGTCGGCGAGGAGCTTTCCATGCCTCCGCGCCGCTGTGAGGAACATTACCGGCATGAGCTCAAGTATCTGATTTCGTACGGGCAGAAAGCCGATCTGAACTTGCGTTTGGCTCCGTTGCTTGAACAGGACAGCCATGCGCGTGGCGGCTGCTATATGATTCGCAGCCTGTATTTCGACGATTATTGGAACACCGCCTACCAGGAGAAGGTGGACGGCGTGCTGATGCGCAAGAAATACCGTATCCGTATTTACGATTACAGCGACCGCGTGATCAAGTTGGAGCGCAAGCGCAAGCGCGACAGCTGGATATACAAAGAGGACGCGTCGCTCACGCATGGGCAGTTCGATCGGATATTGGCCGGCGACGTCGGATTTTTGGAACACAGCGAAGAGCCGTTGTGCCGGGAATTCTATGTGGAATACATGAGCAATGTGCTGCGGCCGCGGGTGATCGTCGATTACGAGCGTGAGCCGTGGATCCTCGACGCGGGCACGGTGCGCATCACCTTCGATATGAACGTGCGCGCGGCGGTGGATGGATTCGACGTTTTCGACCGTAGTCTGCCCACTCTGCCGGTACTTGAGCCGGGCAAGCTGGTGATGGAGGTCAAATTCACCGAATTCCTGCCGCAGATCGTGCGTGACATTCTGCCAGGCAAGGCGCAGGAGATAACGGCCGCCTCGAAATACGTGCTGTGCTATGACAAAGCCTCGTATCTGCGGGGTTTCGACTACTGGCAGGAAGGCTGGAACGTGCCGAGCGTGTGACTTGAGCGCACCGGTCGGACGTATCGCGGAAGACCGAAAACAGACGGACGAAAACGCGCAGCCGAAAACATCGGCAATCGTAGAAAACGTAATAACCGAACAATCGCAAAAGAGAAAGCGAAACCATGAGCGTAAACGACATGATCAAGAAATCGGTGCTGAACTCCTTCAGCCAATACAACGTGCCCAAAATGGCGCTGGCCCTGCTGGTGGCGCTGCTGGTGGGCATCGTCATCTACTGCGTATACCGGCGGTTCTACACGGGCGTCGTGTATTCGCGCAGCTTCGCGGTGACGCTGGTGGGCATGTGCGTGCTCACCTGCATGGTCACATTGGCCATCAGCACGAACATCGTGATCTCGCTTGGTATGGTGGGCGCGCTGTCCATCGTGCGTTACCGTACCGCCGTGAAGGATCCGATGGACCTGCTGTACCTGTTCTGGGCCATCACGTCCGGCATCGCGGCCGGCGCGGGCATGTATCTGCTGGTGGTGGTCGCCGGCGCGGTGATGATCGGCATGCTCGCCCTGTTCTATTCGCATCAGGACAAGGGCCGCGTGTACATCGCGGTGATCCATTACGCTTCCGACGCGGTCGGGGACGACATCACGCGCGCGTTCGGCCGCACGAAGTTCTTCGTCAAATCCAAAACCATGCGTGGCGACCATGTGGAGATGGCCGTGGAAGTGTTCTGCGACGACAAGGACATGACGTTCGCCGAGCGGATTCGTGCCATCGAGGGTGTTGAGGACGTCACCCTGATACAGTACAACGGTGAATATCACGGATAGGACGTGGTGACAGGAAGGAATCTGTTTGGCTGACACACCGGAAATGGGCAGGACGCCGTCCACCGACGAGCTTGTGCCGGAGCTGACGTTCGACGAGATCGACCGTGCGTTCGACAACAACGAGTTCTGCTTCTACCTGCAGCCCAAATGCAATGCGGCTACGGGTGCCATCGTCGGTGCCGAGGCGCTGGTGCGTTGGAACCACCCCAAATATGGTGTGGTATCTCCGGGCAGGTTCGTTCCCATGCTGGAACAGGCCGGACAAATCTCCCGACTGGACGTGTTCGTATGGCGTTCCGTGGTCCGGATGCTGGCACGTTGGGAACGTGAGGGCCGCAATCTGGTGCCGATTTCCGTGAACGTCTCCATGGTGGACATCGACCAGATGGATGTGGCGGACACGCTCACCGGACTGCTGAACGAATACGATGTCGACGCTCGGCTGCTCCAAACGGAAATCACCGAAAGCGCCGTGGCCAGGAACCTGTCCAAAGTGGAAAGCACCATCCGCAAGCTGCATGCGGACAACATCGCGGTGCTGATGGATGATTTCGGATCGGCGTATTCGTCGCTGAACATGCTCAAGGACATCAACGTCGATGTGATCAAACTTGACATGAAATTCATCGACCTCAATGAGGACAATGCCAGCAAAGGCTGAAAATCGTCGAATCGGTGGTCAACATGGCCAGAAAGCTGCGACTGCTGGTCATAGCCGAAGGCGCACAGACCAAACAGCAGGTCGACCAGCTGCTGTCCGTGGGATGCCGGTACATCCAAGGGTATTACTTCCATGAACCGCTTCCGGTGGGACGGATGGAGAAGCTGTTGGCCGAACGTCCCGACGACCGGCATTTCTGGGATATGTCAAACGATTTCATGCATGGCAGCTATGTGCCCGTCAACGGCCGTACCATGCTTGAGACGTCCGCGCTCGCCGCCAGCACCTTCGAGATTCTGGCCAATGGCGTGGCGGAACTCTCCCGACTGAATGTGAAGACGGGCGAGTACCGCGCGGTCAAACGCGATGGCATACTGCCGACGCCGGAAACCGATGATTTCGAAACCTACGTGCAGACGCTGATCGCCGAACGCGTGGCGCATCCGGACGATGCCGACAGGTTCCGTGCTGATATGGATCTGGCTTCGCTCCGTTCGCTGCTGTTCTCGCAGAAATCCGCGTTCGGAGTGTACCGCAGTGAGGTGCTGGCCAGAACCGGCATGATCTCCTTCGCGGTGATTCCCTCACGTGAATGCTCCGAAAGCGATCCATGGGCCGTGGTGATGGTTGGCCGGAACCTGCCGATAGGGTCCTTTGTCTGGTTGAACGGCGAGGAGTACCGACGGGATTCATTGACGGGGCTGCTCAACCGCAACGCTTTCGACGATGATGTGGAATTCATCCAAGCCACCCATGACAAGCCGTTGACGGTGATGTACATAGATCTGATTGGCCTGCATGAGATCAATAATCATTTGGGTCATGCCAGAGGCGACGTGGTGCTGTGCGAGCTTGCGGACGCGGCGCGCGCTTATTTCGGCGACGATAATATCTACCGCATCGGCGGCGACGAGTTCGTGATCATCAGTTTCGCCCATTCGATGGCGCAGAGCGCCCGACAGATGGGATATATGCGTCAGGAGCTGCTTGATCACGGTTGCGAGCTGTCCGTGGGCATGGCCGAATCCGATGACGGCGAGGATATTCCGGATCTGGTCAACCAGGCGGAAAACGAGATGCGCAAGGACAAGAAGCGCTACTACGCCAGCGGCAGCGGCAAAAGGCAGTTGCGCACGTTGAACAAGCAGCTTGAGGACATCCTGGTACGCAACAAAGACATGGAATCGTTGCTGCAGCATTTGAATACACGGTATTCGATCGCTTATGTGGTCAATCTGCGTGCCGATACGCAACGGCCGGTCGTGGTTCCCGGCTATGTGCAAAAAATGCTTGACAAACATGGCGGTTCCTTCCACGAGATGCTGCTCGACTATTGCGACAACTTGGTGGCGCCGGCCTACCGGGACGGCTTCCGCATGCTGTTCGACTACGATTACGTCCGCGACCGGATATGCAGGGAAGGCGCTATACGGTACGCCTACGTCAGAAACGACGGCGAACGGTTCCTGATTACGATTTTCCCCGACACCCATTCCGTGGACGAGGTCATGTGGGTGTTCGCCAAAGAAGACACGTCGTCCGAAGAATAGGATTTCGGGCATCGGACGGTATGCTGTCCGGTTTTGCCGGTGTTGTGGGATATTGACGAAAAAATTGTGTGTCGTGGGTGCTTCCTCGCATGGAAAAGGGCTTATGATGAAACCGTTGGCCGTGGCAATGGATGCCGTGGTCTTCGCTTGAACACACAGTCGCTTAAAGGAGAGCACTATGGTCTATCGCATGATTTTCAACCAGACCGCGTATTTCGGCCGCGGAGCCATCAAGGAGATTCCGGGCGTCGCCAGGTCCCATGGCTTCACCAAGGCGTTCATCGTCACCGATCCGGTGCTGCTGGAGACCGGCACCGTCAAGAAGGTCACCGACGTTCTTGACGAGGCGGGCATGCCGTATGAGGTGTTCGACAACGTCAAGCCGAATCCGCCGGTCGAGTGCATCCAGGATGCGTCGCCAAGTTCGCAGCCTCCGGAGCCGACTTCCTGATCGGCCTGGGCGGTGGTTCCCCGCAGGACACCTGCAAGGGCATCGGCATCGTGACTGCCAATCCGGAATTCGCCGACGTGCTGTCCCTTGAAGGCGTGGCCGACACCAAGAACCCGTCCGTGCCGATTTTCGGTGTGCCGACCACCGCCGGCACCGCGTCCGAAACGACCATCAACTATGTGATCACCGACACGGCCAACAAGCGCAAGTTCGTGGCCGTCGACCCGCATGACATCCCAATCGTCGCCTTCGTGGATCCGGACCTGACCGACTCCATGCCGCGCGGCCTCAAGGTGGCCACCGGACTCGACGCCCTGACCCACGCCATCGAAGGCTATATCACACCGGGCGCGTGGAGCCTGTCCGACTGCCTGTCCATGCAGACCATCCGCATGATCGCCAAGAACCTCGCCAAGAGCGCCGATGGAGACATTCCGGCCGGCGAACAGATGGCCTACGCTCCTACATCACCGGCATGGCCTACTCCAACGTCGGCCTCGGTCTGGTGCACGGCATGGCCCACCCGCTGGGCGGCCGCCTCGGCGTGGCGCACGGTGTGGCCAACGGCATCCTGCTGGCCCCGGTCATGGAATACAACAAGGACTACACCGGCGAGAAGTACCGTGACATCGCCGACGCCTTCGGTATCGCCGACGCCTACACCGGCGACATCGAAACCGTGCGTGAAGAGGCCGTCCAGGCGGTGCACAAGCTCACCGTGGATCTGAAGAACCCGACCAAGATCTCCGAAGTTGGCGCCACCGAAGCCGACCTGGAGCCGCTGGCCCATGACGCCTTCCACGACGTGTGCACGCCGGGCAACCCGCGCCAGGCCACCCAGGAAGACATCCTCGCCATCTACAAGAGCCTGATGTAGGTCCGACTGCGGTAGGCGCAATCGCAAAACCGCAATCGTAAAAACAAAACGGACGGCATCGATCGCATGGTCGGTGCCGTCCGTTCGCTATCCGCGGAAAATACGCCGCGAATAATCGCTATACCTAATCGCTATTCCTCGTGCTTCTCGCTCCACTCCTCATCAGTGGGAGTGTCGTCATACAGCTCATGGCCTTCCTGTTCGGCCAATTCCATCTGCTCGTTGATCCACGCGGCCTCGGCCGGATTGATATCAGCGGTGTTCAACACCTTCTGCCACACCGGATACAGCAGATGCATCACAGGATATAACGCGGTGATGAGGATTTCCGGCTTGTGCTTGCGGTAATGCTGCGGATGCGCGTTGAACGTGTTCTTGAAACGGCGCATATAGTTGAGGAACGATGCCGGAGACGTGTCCATACGACGTGCGCTGATGCCCGCGATCATCCGCGGACAATACACGGTCTTGAGATCCTTGCCCAACAGATGCAGCGAGATGTCGATGTCCTCATGCATCACATCCGCCTTGTCTTGGCAGACCTCGTCGGCGATTTCGCGCCAGGCGGTGGCGCGCAGGGCCATGTTGGAACCGAACAGCAGAGGTTGCCCATCATCGGCCCTATAAATACGTTTGCGGGTGGAATTGTCCCCGCGAAGCCCGAAATGACGGCTCGGCAAATCGTAATACATCACCGGACCGGTGGCGCCCATCGCATCCGGATCCTCGGTGAAAATGCCGGACACCACCTCCACCCAGTCCGGGCGGATCATGCAGTCGGCATCGAAACGGCCAAGAATATCGCCGGTGGCATGATTCAAACCATAATCACGCGTTGGAATCAGACCCTGCTCATCATCCTGATGCAGCAGCTTCACCGGCGCTTCCGGATGGTCCTTCATGAACTGCTCCACCACGCAACGGTCGAATCAGTGGAACGGTTATCGACGACAATCACCTCATGAGGCATCACGGTCTGCCGGGTGGCGTTGAGCAGGCAATCGTTGATACGCTCCTGTTCATTCCAGGCGGGGATGACAATTGAAACGTTCAGCATGGTTTCAAGAATAGGTTCCAGCCCGTACACGGTGCCTGTCTACAATAAGGAGCCATGAGCGAACGCGAACAGCATATGGATACGGACAAGAGGACGGGAACGTCCGGACAGTGCGGCAATACCGACGAAATGCGTTGGGATCTCGGCACGCTGTTCCCTGCGAAAGGCGATCCACGCAGACCTCCGGAATGGCTGGGTCGCGCGCTGCTGTACATCGCCATCGCCATCGTGCTGCTCTCCTTCTGCTGGCGCAGTTGGGGCAAAATCGAATACCTCATCATCGACGTCGTCATCTCGCTGTTCCTGGCGCTCGCCGTGGAGCCGGTGGTGATTCCGCTGGTCAAGCATGGCTGGAAGCGTTCGTTCGCTTCGATTTTCGCGTTGCTGATGTTGGGTGTCCTGCTTTGCGTGATGTTCGGTCTGTTCGGCAATCTGTTCGTGCAGCAGGTCATCGCTTTGTGCAACGGTCTGCCGGCCCTCTACCGGCAGATCTGCGATTTCGTGGCGCAATACACGGATTTCAAGCTTCCTGAGATCAACAGTCTCGGCGGTGAGATTCTGAAGAACATCCAGACCTCGTGGGTCACGGATTTCGCGGGCACCGCCATCAGCACGGTGTCCGGATTCTTCAGCTTCCTGCTGAACCTCATGACGGTGATCATGACCACGTTCTACATTTCGGCGGCCGGCCCGAAGCTGCGCCGCGCGGCCTGCCAGTGGATGGCTCCCTCCGCGCAGCGCCGGTTCCTGTTCGTCTGGACCGTCAGCCAGACGCAGATCTCATCGTTCCTGTTCTCACGTGCCATCCTCGCCGTGCTCAACGCGTTCTTCACCTCGATCTGCCTGATGGCGTTGCACGTGCCGTATTGGATGCCGTTGGCGTTGTTCTGCGGCGTCGTATCGCAGTTCATCCCGATGCTCGGCACGTACATCGGCGGCGCGTTGCCGGTGCTGTTCGCCTGGGGCAGCTGTGGTTTGTGGCAGGCGATCGCCGTGGTGGCGTTCATCTGCGTCTACCAGCAGATCGAAAACCTGATCTTCGCGCCGAAGATCTCCCGCCGCACCATGACGTCAACGATGCGGTCGCCTTCCTTGCCGTCCTGGCCTTCGGCTCGCTGTTCGGCGCGATCGGCGCGTTCCTGGCGCTGCCTATCGTCGCCTCGATCCAGACGATCGCCCGCACCTACACCAAGCGGTACGATCTGGTCGATTCGCCGCTGATGGACGATCCGGTTCCGGACAAGAAGTCGAAGCTGGTGGAAGGCGCCGAAGTCATCAGCGAGCACCTGCACGCCGTGCCGCGCGCCGTGCAGGGGTCGAGCGCGCATGTGCCGATTCCCGACGACGTGCGCTTCCTGCAAGAGCAGGCGTACAATATCACTCGGTCCGACGAGACCGGGGATGCCGACGAATCGCAGACCGTCGCCATTCCGAAGCACGTGTTGGACGGGGTCGATCGCAAGCCGCTGCGGGGAACCGCGGAAGCGGACGGAGCGCAGACGGAAGCCGGACCGCAGGTAGCGGACGGGTCGCAATCGCAGGGAACGGATGACAATCCGAGAAGTAGGTGGCGTTAATGGTATTGCTGAGCGTACTTGATGTCGTGCTGGTGGTTTTGGGCGGCGCCGGCATGCTCTACCAAGCGGTCTGCATCGTCATCTCGCTGTTCGCCAAGCCGATCAAGTTCCCCGAAGCGCCGATGAACAAACGGTACGCGGTGCTGATTTCCGCGCGAAACGAAGCGAACGTCATCGGCAACCTCATCGACTGCCTGCATTCGCAAACCTATCCGAGCGAGCTCATCGACATCTGGCTGGTGGCCGACAACTGCACCGACAACACCGCTGAAGTGGCCCGAAACATGGGATGCCACGTCATCGAACGATTCAACAAGGAGCAGGTCGGCAAAGGCTACGCGCTGACCTATCTGCTCGACCAGATGAACGAGTCGGGCGCATCCGACCCGTATGACGCCTTTTTCGTGTTCGATGCCGACAACAAACTCGACAAGCACTACATCGAGGAAATGAACAAGGGCTTCCAAGCCGGTTTCAAAATCCTCACCAGCTACCGCAATTCCGTGAACCTGTCCGACAATTGGGTGTCGTCCGGTTCCGCGTTGTGGTTCATCCGCGAATCGCGCTTCGTTTCCGCCTCCCGCATGTGGCTCGGCAACAGCTGCCACGTGGGCGGCACCGGCTTCATGTTCTCCCAGGAGATCATGCGTCGCAACAACGGCTGGAAATTCCACCTACTCACCGAGGATCTGGAATTCACCATGGACAGCGTGCTGCACGGCGACCGCATCGGCTACTGCGGCACCGCCATCCTGTACGACGAGCAGCCGGTCACCTTCGCGCAAAGCTGGCGTCAACGCCTGCGTTGGAGCAAGGGATTCCTGCAGGTGTTCCGCTATTACGGACCGGCGTTGATCAAGCGCGCGGTCAGGGAACGTGATTTCTCCGCCGTCGATTTCACGCTGCTGCTGTGCCCGTTCACCGTGCTCGGCATCGCACGCGTGCTGTTGGGCATGCTGTTCGCCGCCTGCGGTTTCGTGACATGGCAAAGCCAGCTGAATTCGCTGACCGGCTGGACATCCGGCATTGTGATATCGGTGATCGGCATGATGGGACTCGCCGCATTGACCATCGTGGCGGAACGCGATCACGTGGGCGCCACCAACAAGGAGCTGCTCGCCTACGTGCTGGCCTTCCCGATCTACATGCTGAGCTATGTGCCGATTTCGTTCCAGGCGGTGTTCGCCAAGTCCGAATGGAAGCCGATCGAGCATAAGGGCTGAGGCTTGCCCGCGGCGGTGTGAACGGTCATGAGATGTTTCGTGGCGATCCATATGGTGCGGATGGTGAAAAGATGACGAAGAGAGGGTGTGGTTTGGCTATGGATGACGCTGGCGATTACCGCTATACGCGACGACGCCGAGCGATCACGGTGGCGGTTTCCGTCGTGGCCACCGTCGCACTGTGCGTCGGCTATGCAGTGGCCGACATGTGCGATGTCGCACCGGGCGTCCTCACATTGCGCCATGTCGAACATTCGACGGTCGCCGCTGCCGGCCGTTCGATCGAGGCGGCGACGTGATCGCCGACATCGACGCTTCCAAGACCATCGATCCGGCCGCTGCGCGCGCGCTGACCGACGCGTTCCGAGCCTCAGCCGCCGGCTTCGGCGGCGAATTCTCCATCGCCATCGCCGACGCGTCGGGCAACGTGGCCGCGGAAAACAACATCGACGTGCCCCGCACGCCAGCATCCACCATGAAAACGTTGACGGCGTATGCGGCCGCCGTCGAACTCGACATGGGCAAGACCCTGGACACGCAGACCTATCTGGAACAGTCCCAGGACGGCACCGCGCGTCTGGTGCTCAAAGGCAACGGCGACATGCTGTTGGGAGCCGGAGCGTCCGACGCGAACCACATCAACGGACGTGCCGGATTGGGCACGCTTGCCGGGCGGACCGCACAGGCGTTGCGGCAGCGTGGCATCACCTCCGTGACATTGGCTTATGACGACACACTGTTCGGCAACGACCGCTGGCCGCAAGGCATCGCCGAACTCGACACGGACCACCTGTACTACGCCCCGACAGCTCCATGGCCGTGGACGGCGGCAGGAATTGGAACGGGACAGGTCCGGCCAATCCTGATGTGTTCTCGGCGTATCCGGCATTGAGCATGCAGCCGGCGCGTGACGCGGCGCTGGTGTTCCAGCAGCGGCTGGCCGAACAGGGCATCACGGTTCAGGGATTTGTATCGCAAGGCACGGTTGCGGGGGCATCCCATCCGCTTGCCTCCGTGCGTTCGGCGTCGTTGAACGAGATTATGGCGTTCACCATGCGGCATTCCGACAATTCGCTCGCCGAGGAATTCGGCAGGCTGCTGGCGTTGCAGGTCGGCGCGGACAATTCGCCGGCTGGCGCGGTGCAGGCTGTGAAAAGCGTGCTGGAGCGCAAAGGCATCACTACGACCGGGCTCGACATGCGCAATTGTTCGGGACTTACGGAGGATTCGAAACTGACGGCGCGCACCCTGCTCGAAGTGCAACTGCGCAATCTGGCTGCGGGATCGGGGGCGGCCGCAGCCGAAGGAATGTCCGTCATGGGCTTCGTCGGCACCGCTGAGAGCCGTCTGAACGATGCTGACGAAGCGGGCTGATCCGTGTGAAAACCGGCAGTCTGGGCGACGTAACCTCCATGACCGGCAATGTGTCGCGGTTGAACGGCGGAGCGTTGACCTTCGCGGTGATCGTCAACAATCCCACCGATTTCGCGGCGGCGAAGGCGGCCATCGACACATTCGTGGCCGGTCTGCCGAAGCTGTGAACGGCCACGTGTGAATCTTCCCAGCGGATATTCAGCATATAGCCAGAAACACGTCATTCGCATGTGCCAAGATGGTGGGCATGCGAATCGCTGACGTACAAGAAGACATTGATCACGAGCTGATCAGCAAAGAAGAGATCTCCGACATCATCAACCGTGCCGCGGCACAAGCCAGTGAAGACTATCGTGGCAAGAACCCGCTGCTGGTCTGCGTGCTCAAGGGAGCCGTGAACACGCTTGCGGCGTTCTCCCAGGCCATGAGCATTCCGGTCCAAATGGATTTCATGAGCCTGTCGAGCTACGGTTCCGGCACGGAGTCGAGCGGCAAGATCACGGTTCGTCAGGATCTGTCCACGGATGTGCGAGGACGCCATGTGCTGATCGTTGAGGACATCATCGATTCGGGCATCACCCTGGCTTGGCTGGTCGACGAGCTCAAGCGCCGTGGAGCGGCTTCCGTGGAAATTTTTGCGCTTCTGGAGAAGCCGGCACGTCGCAAGGTCAATGTTGATGTGAAATACAAGGGACGTGAGATTCCCGATGAATTCGTGGTCGGTTTCGGCTTGGATTACGACGAGTACTACCGCAACCTCGATTCGATCGCGGTGCTGAAACCGTCAGTCTATGAAGGAGGTCAGGCATGAGTTTCCCCGGTCCGAACCAGCCGCCAAGCAATGGCGGCGGCAACAAACCCAACGGGGGCAATAACCCGTTCACCAATCCGTTTAGCCGCAACAATGACGGCAAGAACGGTGGCAACGGGGCGAACGGCAACAAGTCCAACGGCCCCCGTCCGTTCTGGCAGTCGCCGTGGCTGTGGGTTGTGGTCGTGGCATTGCTTGCCGTGACCATGTTCCAGCTTTTCGCCGGTGCGGGCTCGCAAACCATCGACACCAAGGATGGCATGCAAATCCTCAACGGCAACACCGTAGAGTACGCGACGATCGTGGACAACACCCAGCAGGTCAAGCTCAAGCTGTCGAGCGATTACTCCGCCACCGACCCGGACACCGGACGTACGAAGAACTACGGCAAGAACGTGCAGTTCTACTACACGTACGCGCAGTCCGCGGCCGTGGTCAAGGCCGTGCAGAAGGCCGATCCGGCCAAGGGCTGGACCGCGTCCATGCAGCAGACCAGCATCTGGACCTACCTGCTCACCTCACTGTTGCCGTTCCTGATCATCTTCGGCCTGTTCTGGTTCCTGATGAGCCGCATGGGCGGTGCCGCCGGCGGCATGTTCGGCATGGGCGGCAAGAAGAACAGCGGCAAACTGCTCGACGGCCAGACCCCGACCACCAAGTTCTCCGACGTGGCCGGCGAAGACGCTGCCGTGCAGGAGGTCGAGGAAATCAAGGACTTCCTCAAGGACCCGTCCCGTTACAAGGCTTTGGGCGCCCGTATTCCGCGCGGCGTGCTGCTGTACGGCCCTCCAGGCACCGGCAAGACGCTGCTGGCGCGAGCCATCGCAGGCGAGGCCGGCGTGCCGTTCTACTCCATGGCCGGCTCCGACTTCGTGGAGATGTTCGTGGGCCTTGGCGCTTCCCGTGTGCGTGACCTGTTCGATGAGGCCAAGAAGAACGCTCCGGCCATCATCTTCATCGATGAGATTGACGCTGTCGGCCGCAAGCGTGGCGGTTCCGGCATGAGCGGTGGCCACGACGAACGCGAGCAGACGCTGAACCAGCTGCTCGTCGAGATGGACGGCTTCGACAACGATACGAACCTCATCATCATCGCTGCGACCAACCGTCCGGATGTGCTCGATCCGGCATTGCTGCGCCCGGGTCGTTTCGACCGTCAGGTGGCCGTCGAAGCACCTGATTTGGAAGGCCGCGAGGCGATTCTGAAGGTACACGCCAAGGGCAAGCCGTTCGTGCCGGACGTCGACCTGCATATGATCGCCGTGCGCACGCCGGGCTTCACCGGCGCCGACCTTGCCAACGTGTTGAACGAAGCCGCGTTGCTGTGCGCCCGTGCCGGCGCCCAGCTCATCGACAACCGCGCCATCGACGAGGCCATCGACCGCGTCCAGGCCGGTCCGAAGCGTCGTTCCAAGGGCATGGCTCTCGACGAGCTGCGCAACACCGCATATCACGAGGGTGGCCATGCGCTGGTCGCGGCCGCCATGAACGACACCGATCCGGTGACCAAGGTGACGATTCTGCCGCGCGGCCGTGCACTGGGCTACACCGCGGTCATGCCAACCGAGGACCGTTACTCCATGTCCCGCAACCAGCTGCTCGATCAGATGGCGTACGCCATGGGCGGCCGTACCGCCGAAGAGGTCGTGTTCCACGACCCGACCACCGGCGCTTCCAACGATATCGAAAAGGCCACGAACATCGCGCGTCAGATGGTGCTCGACTACGGCTTCTCCGAGAAGCTGGGCGCCATCAAGTGGTCCGACGACGAGCAAAGCGATCTCGGCGCGCTCACCCACAAGTACTCCGCGCACACCGCCGAAATCATCGACGAGGAAGTGCTCAAGCTTGTGGAGACCGCGCATACCGAAGCATGGAACGTCATCAACGAGAACCGCGACATCCTCGATGAGCTGGTACGTCAGCTGCTCGTCAAGGAAACGCTCAACGAGAAGGAGCTTGCCGCCATCTTCGCCAACATCAAGAAGGCGCCGAAGCGCGAGGTCTGGTTGAGCGACGAGAAGCGTCCCGATTCCGACATTCCGCCGGTCCCGATTCCCGACAAGCTGAAGCAAAGCGCAGGATTGACCAACTGATGAGCGATACCGATTTCGATACCCTCTTCGACGACAAGGCCCGTGCCGCTCATGCGGCCGGGCCTGTCGGCTATGACGAGGAAGGCGTGCGCCAGGCCGTGCGCCTGTTCTTGAAGTCCATCGGCGAGGATCCGGACCGTGAAGGTCTGCTGGACACGCCGGACCGTATCGGGCGCGCGTGCAAGGAGCTGTTCGCCGGCCTCGGACACGGGCCAGAGGAAGTGCTGAAAACCCGTTTCAAGGTGGACACCGACGAAATGGTCCTCGTAGCGACATCGAACTGTTCTCCGTCTGCGAGCATCATCTGCTGCCGTTCCATGGCGTGGCCCACGTCGGCTACATCCCGCAGAACGGCCAAGTGGCGGGCTTAAGCAAACTGGCACGGTTGGTGGAACTGTACGCACGCCGTCCGCAGGTGCAGGAGCGGCTCACCCAGCAGGTGGCCGACGCGTTGATGGAAGGCATCGACGCGCGTGGCGTGATCGTGGTCACCGAATGCGACCACATGTGCATGGCCATGCGTGGCGTCAAGAAGGCGCAGTCCCGTACCGTCACCTCGGCGGTGCGAGGATGCATGCGCGACGCGGCCACGCGGACCGAGGCGATGAGCCTGATTCTGTCGAACCATTCGTAAGTGCGCTTTACCGGGCGGAATCGGACAGAACCGAACGGAAGAACGGAATGAATGAAGGAAGAAAACCGATGGCGATTGATATGAAGGCGATTCATGATAGCAGCGCACGTTGGTGATGGGCGTGCTCAACATCACGGAGGATTCCTTCTCCGACGGCGGCCTCTGGCTTGCTCCGGAGGCGGCCAAAGCCCATGGCGAGGCGATGATGAAAGCCGGTGCCGACATCATCGACATCGGGGCGGAATCCACCCGTCCGGGAGCCAAACGCGTCAGCGAAGCCGACGAGAAGGCCCGTGTGCTGGGCGCTGTGGACGCGCTGATTCCCGAAGGGGCGGTGCTGTCCATCGACACCACGCGCGCTTCGGTGGCGTTGGCCGCGCTCGAACATGGCGCGCAGATCATCAACGACGTGTCCGGCGGCCAGTTGGACCGCGAACTGCCGCATGTGGTGGCCGACCATTCCGACTGCCTGTACATCGTGCAGCATTGGCGTGGCTGGCTTGCCGGCGCCGCGGGCAATGTGCCGGACGCCGACACTTCCCGCTACGAGCATGGCGTGGTGAATGACGTGTATGACGAGCTGATGCGTCAGGTGGATGCGGTGCTTGAAGCCGGGGTGCAGGCCGAACAGGTCATCATCGACCCGGGCCTGGGCTTCTCCAAGCCGGGCGTGGAGCATAACCTGCCGATTCTGGCGGCGCTTGACCGGTTCAACGCGGCTGGCTATCCGGTGCTGATCGGCGCGTCCCGCAAACGTTTCGTCGGCTCGCTGCTTGCCGGCGCCGGTGTGACCAAGCCGGACATGGCCTCAAAAGACAAGGCCACCGCGGCCATCAGCGCCCTGTGCGCGGAACATGGCGTGTGGGCCGTGCGCGTGCATGACGTGGCGAAAAGCCGCGACGCGGTCGCCGTCGGCAACGCATGGCGCGAGTATGCGAACGCGTGACCGTGCGAATCGCAGATAGTCACAACATCGCAATCGCGGAAATAATAGGAATACGGAACGTAGGAACGGCAAAGGAAGGCTGGTATGGATCAGATTCGACTGACGGGAATCCGCGCGACGGGCAAACATGGCGTGCTCGACTTCGAGCATGAGCGGGCCCAGACCTTCGTGGTGGACGCCACGCTGTTCCTCGACCTCGCTGCCGCCGGCCGTTCCGACGATCTGAACGACACCGTCGACTATGGTGCGATCGCCAAAGGCATCGTGGCCATCATCGAAGGCGAACACGTCGATTTGATTGAAAAGCTGGCCAATCGTATCGTCGGCATGATTCTCGGCTTTCCGGCCGTGTGCCGCACGCAGGTCACCGTGCATAAGCCGAATGCGCCGATCACCGTGCCGTTCGACGATGTCAGCGTGACCGTGGAACGTTCCCGTGAAACAGTTGACAGTCCATCGCGTGAGCGGTCGTCGGAACATGGCAGGTGCATCATGCCATCATCGCCATGGGAGGCAATCAGGGCGATGTGACCGCCACCTTGCGTGACGCCGTTCGGTGCATTGATGGGCTTCCCTCCACGCAGGTGACGGGGGTGTCGCCGCTCTATCGGACCGACGCATGGGGCATGCCGGAAGGTACTGCGGAATTCCGCAATGCGGTCGTGTCCGTGGATACCAGGCTTTCGGCCGCCGAACTGCTGGCCGGTTTGCAGCGCATCGAAGCCTCGCATGGTCGCGTGCGCACCGACCATTGGACGTCGCGCACGCTCGATTTGGACATCATCGACTTTGACGGGCAGGAAAGCGCCGACCCCGACCTGACGTTGCCGCATCCGCGCGCATGGCAGCGGGCTTTCGTATTGGGGCCGTGGCTTGCGCTTGAACCGGACGCAGAACTCGGGGGAGCGCACGCCGGTTCCGTGGCGCAACTGCTGCACGAAACGTCCGACCGCGACCATATCGATGAGATCGCGGACGATTGGATGGTTGCCGGAGCTCAGGATCCTATAGTTCGCGATTCCGACATTGGGACGTCTGCAGATGATGTTGATGCGATTGACGATGCCGATTCTGTTGAATCCATTGATTCCATTGAACTTCCGGAAGGTACGGCGGCCTCCAAAGCAGCCGCTGCGGCCGCGGCGAAACCGGGGCCGGCATCCCGTCGAGCGGTCATTTCCCTGGATAGCGTTTCAACTGATGCGGAACACCAGTTCCGTCAGGCGATCGTGGCCATCGACGCGCTTCCCGGCAACCAGGTGGAAGGTATTTCGCCGCTGTACCATGTCAGCCAGGTCGACGACTATCCGGACAAAATGGCCGCCGTCATGCAGATTTCCACGCGCATGGACGCGCGTGAGCTTATCGGTGCGTTGGAATCGGTGTCATCCTCCATTTCGGATGACCTCGACCTCGACCTTGTGGACATGGAAGGCGTGGTCCGCAACGAACCTGATTGCATGGTGCCGTGGCCGTCCGCACGTGAGCATGCGGCCGTGCTCGCCCCATGGTTCGACATGGATCCGGACGCGAAACTCGGCAGGGATCCGGTCGCGTTCCTGCTGGCGATGGCTCCGGACGCCGCGCAAGTGGGCATGCTGACCGACAATTGGATTATCGGAGACACGCTATGAGAGCACGCAGAACCCTTGGTGGTCATTCGTCCTTGCGGCCGCGCTTGGCGTGCTGGCCGGCATGGGATTGGCGAAATACGGCGAGATTTCAGGCCTGCCGTTGGTTGGCGCACCCTGGATCGTGCCGGTGGTGCTGGCCGTGTTGGGCGGTGTGGTGCTGTACATGGCTCTGCAGATTCATAAATACACGACCAAAGATCCCGTCAAACGCGCGCAGCTCAAGCCATTGGACCCGCAGAAGGCGTTCGGCACGCTGGTGGCCTGCAAAGCGCTCGGACTTGCGGGCGCGGCGTTGGCCGGCTGGTACGGTGGGCAGATCATCATGAGTCTGCCGCATGGTGAGGCGGAATTCTATAGCCAAGCCATCATCGAATGCGTGGTGGCCTGCGTGGTATGCGTCGCCGACATGATCGTCGGCATCGTGGGGGAGTGGCTGTGCCGCATCCCCGCCTATCGACGGGCCGGAAAGTCCGGCCGATGAAAAGGCCCGCACAGCGCAATCGCTATGCGGCCGCCGCCACGAAGGCGTCTACAAAATCGGCTACGAATCCTGCCACGAAATCGAAAGTCTGAACGTCAGACCTTCTTTAACTCCGTCTCAGTCCTTCTTCGGCACGCGGAACATCGCTTCCTGCGCCATGCAGGCCACCAGCTCGCCATCCTGTGTGTAGACCTTCGCTTGGCCCAAGCCGCGTCCGTGCGCCGCGGTCGGCGTGTCTTGCACGTACAGATGCCACTGGTTGATGTCGATGTCGCGGTACCACCACATCGAATGGTCGATGGACGCATACGAAATGCCCGGCGTGGCGATGCTTAAGCCAGCACGGCGCAGAATCGGCTCCAGCATGATCTGGTCGCAGCCCATCGCCAGCATCGCACGATGCATGACCTGCGGCACGTCCACCTTGCCGTCGGCCTTCATCCACACCATCTGCTTGCCGGAATCCTCGCTGGCGCTCTTCTTGTCGGCGCCAAGCATGATGGTGCGCGTCACATGGCGAATATCGAACGGCGACTTCTCCGCATAATACTTGGCGAACGGCGACTGTTCCGCATACGGCTCCATCAGTTGCTTCGCGCTGGTCAGGCTGTCGGGATCGGGAATGTTCTCAGGCATCGGGTCGGCGAATTCGATGCCTTCCTGGTCATGTTCCTGGAAGCTGGCGATTGCCGTCAAAATCGAGCCTGCGCCTGCGTGACATTCACGCGACGGGCGGAGAAGGAACGTCCGTCACGCAGATTTTCCACGTCGAACAGCAGATCCTGACGGATATCGCCGGCCGAAATGAAATAGCCGTGGATGGAATTCGGCAGACGGGATGGAGCGACGGTTTTCGACGCGGCCATCAGCGACTGCGCGATGACCTGTCCGCCGTAGACTCGGCCAGTGGGGAAGTACAGGCTTTCGCCGTTGATATACGTATGGTTGCGATAGTTTGAGGGCGTGCCCAGCTGGAGCACCTTTGCCAGTCGCTGCAGCGGCGTCATGTCTGTCTGCGTCATGATGGCCTCGATTCCTTCCGCGTGTGGATAGCTCTTTATGCTGGCATCGAGTCTATCCATACGTAGTAAATTTCGCCGGATTGTTTTGTAACGAGTACGTGAGAAGAATGAACGGTTGGTTAGCGGCAAACGGTTGACGTATGGCAAAGCGCCACCGCTCGTAATGAAGGGTGGCGCTTTGCTGAAATCTGCGCTTAACGCGACTCGATTGGACCTGTCTGCCTTTAGCGGGTCAGCTTGCGGTGCAGGCGGTGCGGGCGGGCCGCATCCTCGCCGAGACGGGCGATGCGGTTCTCCTGATAGGCCTGGAAGTTGCCTTCGAACCAGTACCAGTTGGCCGGATTCTCGTCGGTGCCCTCCCATGCGAGGATGTGCGTGGCCACACGGTCGAGGAACCAACGGTCGTGGGAGATCACCACGGCGCAGCCCGGGAAGGCGAGCAGCGCGTTTTCGAGGGATTCCAGGGTTTCGACGTCAAGGTCGTTGGTCGGTTCGTCGAGCAGCAGCAGGTTGCCGCCCTGCTTCAGGGTCAGCGCCAGGTTCAGACGGTTGCGTTCGCCGCCGGACAGCACGCCCACCAGCTTCTGCTGGTCGGAACCCTTGAAGCCGAAGGACGCCACGTAGGCGCGGGTCGGCACTTCCACTCCGGCCACCTCGATGAAGTCGAGTCCGTCGGACACGGCCTCCCACAGGTTCTTGTTCGGGTCAAGGCCGGCACGGTTCTGGTCGACGTAGCTGATCTTCACGGTGTCGCCGATCTTGAGCGAACCGGAGGTCAACGGCTCCAAGCCGACGATGGTCTTGAACAGGGTGGACTTGCCTACGCCGTTCGGCCGATCACGCCGACGATGCCGTTACGCGGCAGGGTGAAGCTCAAGTCGTCGATGAGCACGCGGTCGCCGAACGCCTTGTGGATATGCTCGGCTTCCAGAACGGTGGAACCCAGACGCGGGCCGGCCGGAATCTGGATTTCGGAGAAGTCGAGCTTCTTGTTGTTGCGTGCCTCCTGCTCCATCTGGTCGTAACGTTCCAGACGGGCCTTGTTCTTGGCCTGACGGGCCTTCGGCGAGGAACGCACCCAGTCGAGCTCGCTCTTCAGGCGCTTGGCGAGCTTGGCGTCCTTGGCGCCCTGGATCTCCATACGCTTGGCCTTGGTCTCCAGGTAGGTGGAGTAGTTGCCCTTGTATGGATACAGGTGGCCGCGATCCACTTCGCAGATCCATTCGGCCACATTGTCCATGAAGTAACGATCGTGGGTGACGGCGATGACGGCGCCCTTGTACTGGTGCAGGAACTGCTCCAGCCACAGAATCGATTCGGCATCCAAATGGTTGGTGGGCTCGTCGAGCAGCAGCAGATCCGGAGCCTCAAGCAACAGCTTGCACAGTGCCACACGACGGCGCTCGCCACCGGAGCACACGCTCACCGGCGTATCCGGATCCGGGCACTGCAGAGCGTCCATGGCCTGCTCGAGCTGGGAGTCGAGATCCCAACCGTTGGCCGCGTCGATATCGTTCTGCAGCTTGCCCATTTCTTCCATCAGCGCGTCGAAATCGGCGTCCGGATTGGCCATTTCCTCGCCAATCTGGTTGAAACGCGCCACCTTTTCGGCGATCGGGCCGAATGCCATCTTGATGTTCTCGCCGACGGTCTTGGTGTCATCCAGCGGCGGTTCCTGCTGCAGAATGCCGACGGTGAAACCAGGGGTCAGGTAGGCTTCGCCGTTGGAAACGGTGTCGAGGCCGGCCATGATCTTCAGCAGCGTGGACTTACCCATGCCGTTCGGGCCGACGACGCCGATCTTCGCGCCCGGCAGGAAGCTCAGGGTCACATCGTCAAGAATCACTCGGTCGCCGTAAGCCTTGCGGGCCTTGATCATCTGGTAAATAAACTCAGCCAATGTTGTGTTCCATCCTTAAGAAACGTTGGAATTCCAGCGTTTTGCGTATGTCGGTCGACGGAAAATCGCACTTGTTCGCCGTGCTGTGGCGCGTTGCCGGCGCGACTGGTTGCGGACGAATCGCAAGTCTGCTGCGAACTCATCGAAGCCAAGTGTTTTCGGACCGTGTCCATACGCAAAGTACCATCGCCGATTATCCCATATCCCGTCTACACAGAGTGGCGGTTACTCGTAGGAGGCATGGGCGCCATTCGACGAAGGGCGATCCGGCATGTTCGATAATCCGACTTTGGCGAAAATCGGCGAAACCCATGGCAAGTCGGTCGCTAGGTGATTCTGCGCTGGCTGGTGCAGCGGAACATCGTGGCGTTGCCCAAGTCCACGCATCGGGAACGAATGGAACAGAACATCGATGTATTCGACTTCACGCTGAGTGATGAGGAGATGGCGGCCGTCACCGCGCTGGATACCAAGACCAGCCTGTTCTTCCGCCATGATACCCCGGAGGCCGTCGATATGTTCGTTGGTTCATCAAGGAACGCGCGGGACGGGAATGACGCTGACATACTGAGAAAAAGGAAGTCCCGATGTTGCCCCCCCCCGTAGGTGCTGCGGCGGCGATTTTCCTTGGTTTTCCGCGCTTTTCGAGTGCGAGGGTGGTGGGTTGGCTGTTTTCGGCGGGCGGCTATTGATTGGTGGGCGGCAGGCCGGCGATCAGATGATCACGCCATCGCAGTGGTCGATCTCGTGTTGGATGATCTGCGCGGTGAAACCGGTGAACGCTGCGTGGCGCTCGCGGAATTTCCGATCCATATAATCCACTTCGATGCGCTGGTATCGGACGGTGCGGCGCTCGCCCTGGAGCGAGAGGCAACCTTCCGCCGTATCGAACGCGCCGTCTTCGGCGGTGATGTGTGGATTGAACATCACGAAAATGCGGCCGCCGAAATCCTCATCCACAAAAGCGATGATGCGCTTGGGAACGCCGATCATATTGGCCGCCATGCCCACGCAACCATTGCGATGCGCGTCCAACGTGTCTTTCAGGTCCTGTGCCACGGCCAGATCCTCTTCGGTGTTCTCGGCTGCGGCGGACGGCTGGCTCAAAAATGGGATGGACGTCATGATCTCACGCTGCATGTGATTCCTCTCGTTGGATGTTGCCGGTCTGCCAATATTGTAGCGTCGCATGGCTGCGAGGCGGACGGCTGGGCGAACCTGTCCATTCCCTGACCGTTCGCGTCGGCTTCGGGATGTGAGGCACAACGTGTGCGGCTTGGACTGGTGCAATATGCTTGGGGTCATGGAAGACATGTTGCAATACCGCGAATATATGGCGCAGGTTCTTGAACTGGCCCGCAAGGGTGCGGGATGGGTGGACCCGAATCCGCTGGTAGCGCGGTGGTGGTACGTGATGGCGAGGTTCTCGCCACCGGATACCATGACCGGTATCGTGGCCCGCATGCGGAGCGTATGGCGTTCGACTATGCCGACGCGCACGGCATCGATCTGACTGGCGCCACGGTCATCGACACGCTTGAACCTGCTGCCATGTCGGATCGCAGCCGGCGTGCACTGCCTTGATTCTGGCGCACGGCATCGCACGCGTGGTGGTCGGATCGGTTGACCCGAACCCGATTGTGGCGGGCAAAGCCTTCGCATCCTTGAGGAAGCGGGCGTCGAAGTGGTTCGCGACGTGATGCGGGAGGAATGCGACGCCATCAATCGCCATTTCTTCCACTACATCACCACGGGAAAGCCGTACATTGTGGACGGCAGAAGGCGTGCGGGTGAATCGGACTCTGAGTATGCGGTCCGTCGGCGCGAACTATATGCCACATATGCGGCGGTGCTTGCCGGAACTGAATCGGACGTTCCTGACGAGTCTTTCGCGCATTTCAACGGACCGGTCCAAGCCGTCGGCGCAGACGAAGTGGTGATTGGCGGCCACAGGCCGTTACTCCTGGAGGCCGGCGCGCTCGCCTGCACGGATCCAGACGAATGGCTGAGTGAGCTGGGCAAGCGCAAAATCGACAGCCTCATCGTGGAAAGCGACGAAGCATTCGAGCGGTTGTCCATGGCTTGCCAAAAAGACTGAAGCGCCATTCGTGCGTTGTTGGCCGTGTATCTCGCTTATAGATGGCGGATTCGTCTGCTTGTCCAGTGCTATCTCGCTTATAGGTGGCGGATGAATTTTGCGAAGAGGTCTTAGAGGGTGTAAATCATACCCTCTAAGACCTTAATGACGTAGAGGCGCCGCCATCTATAAGCGAAATAGCATCGGGCGGCTTTCCGATTCCGCCATCTATAAGCGAGATACGTGAGACTGATATGTCCAGCACCCAGCAAGCATAGTGGCGAGCACATGGTCGGGCATGGCGCGCATGGCCTCAGGGGACTCAAGCTCACTCGGATCGCAATCCAGCAGCACTAGGTCTGCCGCATCTCCAGCTTGCAACGTCGTACGCCCCAGGGCGGTGGACGAAGCGAGAGCGGTTTCGAAATCCAGACATTGCTCAGACTGGAAAGGCTCCCGGTCGGAACTCTCCGTGCCGAACACCGCTGCGGAAATGGCCAGCCACGGATCCAACGGCGCGACCGGCGCGTCCGAGCCCATAAGCAGTTTGGTTCCAGACTTGTGCAAACTGTTGAACGCGTAGGGAATTCCGGCGGGATTGCCCCAGAATCGTGTGATGACGTCACGGTCGTCCATGGCGTGCTGCGGCTGGATGCTCGCGGCAAGTCCCAATTGCGCAAGACGTGGAATGTCGCGTTCCTTGAGCATTTGGGCATGCTCGATGGAGCCGTGCGCGTGGGTACGTTCCGCGCAGTCGAGCACGATGGTGTTCGCTTCGTCGCCGATGGCATGGCAGGCGATGTCGAAGCCATGTTCGGTGGCGAGCCGCATATACGATTCGATTTGCTCGGGGGTGTAGCTCAGCGTGCCGTAGGTTTCCGGCGTAATGCCCGAATACGGTGTGGAGCAGTAGGCGGATCGGGTGTTGAGCGAGCCGTCGGAAATCATCTTCATCGCACCGACATGGCCCAAGCCATGCTTCCGGGAAGTTCGTCGCCGGTATGCCAGCCGTCGTCGATGGCTTGCTGAAGTCGTTCGGGGTAAACGCCGGCTTCGATGCGCAATCCGTCAAGCCCCTGCTTGAAGCGGTCAATCCACGTGTCGATGTTCTCGGCCATCTCATAGTCGCGCACGCCGACCACGCCTTTGCCGGCGGCGTCCTGTTCCGCGTTGCGCAGCAATCGCATCAGCTCGTCAGCCGCACCGGGGCCTTTGTCCAGCTTGCAGTAAGCGTCGAACCATTCAAGCTCGCCGACGAGTCCCGACTCGCTACATGCACGCCGAGCTTACGAGCCGCGGCTGAATTCACCCAGCCGCAATGCATGTCTGCGCTTGACAGCGCCACGGCTGGTCGCCCGACACCGCGTCGATCGCAGCCAATGTCGGTTGGGCATCATCGGCCCACAGGGAGTGTCTGAACCGCATGCCGACCACGTACTGGTCCGGGTCGAGCGTGCCGGATTCGCGGCGTTCCTCCAAGTGCTCGCGTAGCAGGCTCATTGCCTCATCGGCGCTGCGGGCATCAATCAGATCAAGCCGCCCCAGCGTGTACGACCACTGCGTGAAGTGCGTGTGACAATCCCACAAGCCGGGAATGATCCACGTTTTTGAAGCCTTGGCTACCGACTTTTCCGAAGACCGTACATCCGCGATCCGCCCTTGCTCAATCGTGATGTCGACAGACTCATCGGACCCCACGAAACACACATTCTCAATCACATACGGTTCGCCCATACATCCTCGATTCAACAAAATGACCTCATTGCCAGCCATAGTATCCTTGCAATGCTTGCGATTGCCGCGCTCGTCTCAATCGGCTATGCGCACTTTGAATTCCTTCGCTGGGATACGGTTATCCGCATCAGAAAAAGAAGGGCGCAGTTATCCACTTATCCACTGTTTGCCAGAAGCCGGTAGGCAGCGCGGCGACATTTCCTCTACTTTGGCGCTATGGACAATGGAGCACAATATTCGGAAAGCCTCGCACGGCTGAGGACAAGAACCATCGAACAATGTCTCGAAGCGCAGAGGCGCACCGGAAGGCGGCTGGTGTTCGCGCTTGATACCGCACTGAGTTTACAAGGCATCGAACTGCCTCGCTACCGGCGCGGAGGGCTTTTGGCTGATACGCTGCACGCGGTGATTGAAAGTAACGGCGTGCGAACGATACTGCAGGGGATTTGTTTTGTGCTTTGGTCTGGACCTCAGACGCATATGCCGATTCATCATGGTCGATTGCGATGCACGGATTCCGTGACCACATGGGCCATGCATGCCAATCGGCTTGAAGATGAAGAATTGGTGGTTTTGGGTGATTCGATGATGCGGCGTGATGGACATATGAAAAAGGCCACACTGGAGGAGTTTCGGATATATGTCGATAGCTTGTCCGATTTGTCCAACTATTCAGGCTCCGACAGATTACGTGCGGTGAGAGGAGTGTCGAAAATGCGTAGGGCTCTCAGGCTGATGCGGGAGAATACAGATTCTTCCCAGGAAACGAGAAGTCGAATTGTTCTGTTGCGTTATGGTTTGCCTTGTCCGGAAGTGAACTATGCCATTCGGCTCAAAGGCTATTCTCATGTATTTTTCGCGGACATGGCTTATCCGGATTTGAAAATCATCATTGAATACGACGGCAGGCATCATGCCTCGCGATGGTTGGCTGACAGTAAACGTCGGGAAGCGTTGGAGGATGAAGGATGGCTGTATATCCAGGTGATGGCGGAAAATCTCAGGGATGAGGATTCTCAAAAGGAATTGGCGGAACGCGTGGCGCAGAGGATGTCATTGCGTTTGGGGGAGCCTGTGCGGCTATGTGGGCGAATGACGATTGCTCAGATAGCCGATGGTCGGAGGAAGGGCAACCGTCTGTGAGGCTTGGGCAAGCCCATATCTCGCTTATGAATGGCGGAATCGGGCTGCGGCATGATGCTATCTCGCTTATAGATGGCGGATGAAATCCACAAAAAGGCCTTAAGAGGTATGAATATTACCCCCTAGGCCTTAGCGATTCAAGAAGACTGCCATCTATAAGCGAGATAGCATCGGTCGGGTGAAGAAATCCGCCATCCATAAGCGAGATGGCGGATTTCTGCGGCTCACTGCACGGCGGCGAGGGCTTGGTCGAGGTCGGCGATGATGTCGGCCGTGTTTTCGATGCCGCAGCTCAGGCGCACCAGGTCGATGCCGACGCCGGCTTCCTCAAGCTGCTCCTCGGTGAGCTGGCGATGCGTGGTGCCGGCCGGATACAGCGTGCAGCTGCGCGCATCGGCCACATGCGTGGCGATGGACACCATCTTCAGATGGTCGAGGAACGCGGAGACCTTCTCGCGGCCGCCCGGCACGCCGAAGGAGATCACACCGCAGGTGCCGTTCGGCATGTACTTCTCCGCCAGCGCATGGTACTTGTCCGTTTCGAGGCCCGGGAAGCTCACCCAGCTGACGCGCGGATCGGCGTCGAGCCACTTGGCCACGGCCAGTGCGTTCGCGCAGTGGCGCTCCATGCGCACGCCGAGGGATTCCAGATGCATGCCCATGATCCACGAATTGATTGGCGCCGGAGTGGAGCCGAAGTCGCGCATGAGCTGCGCGGTGGCCTTGGTGATGTATGCGGCCTTGCCGAATTCCTTCGCGTAGGTGACGCCATGGTAGGAGTCGTCCGGAGTGGTGAGGCCCGGGAATTTCTCCGCATGGGCCATCCAGTCGAAATTGCCGGAATCGACGATCGCGCCGCCCACGCAGGATCCGTGGCCGTCCATGTACTTGGTGGTGGCGTGCGTGACGATGTCCACGCCGTACTGGAACGGACGGCAGTTGATCGGCGTCGGGAAGGTGTTGTCGACGATCAGTGGCACGCCGTGACGATGCGCTGCGTTCGCGAACTTCTCGAAGTCGAGCACGATAAGCGCCGGATTGGAGATGGACTCGCCGAACACGGCCTTGGTGTTCGGCTGGAACGCGGCCTCAAGTTCCTCTTCGGTGCAGTCCGGGCTGACGAAGGTGCATTCGACGCCCATCTTGCGCATGGTCACGTTGATGAGGTTGAACGTGCCGCCGTAGATGGCGGAGGAGGCGACGATGTGGTCGCCGTTGTTGCAGATGTTGAACAGCGCGAAGAAGTTCGCCGCCTGGCCGGACGAGGTGAGCATCGCGGCCGCGCCGCCTTCCAGCTCGCAGATCTTCGCGGCGACGGTGTCGTTGGTCGGATTCTGCAGGCGGGTGTAGAAGTAGCCGGATTCGGACAGGTCGAACAGTCGGCTCATCTGTTCGCTCGACTGGTATTTGAAGGTCGTGGCCTGGATGATTGGGGGAGTGCGGGATTCTCCATTGCCCGGCTGATAGCTCCCTGCACGCAGATGGTGTCGACGTTTTCGCTCATATGTTCCTTCTTTCGATTCCGCGCTTCCGTGTGCCGCGCAGGTGTTGCGCCGCGATGCGAACAAACAAACACACTGTATCACTGCATTGATAAATGGCTTGATTCCAATGGAAACGCCGTATAGTTTAACGAATTGACAAACTTAGGTAATTCAATTTATTATGTAGAACAAGACGGGCGGAAAGCCCGCTGCGAAATAAAGCTTTACGTAAGTAAACCAAGCAAAGGAGCATTCCATGGGTCTGTGGGATATCGATAAGATTCCGTACGTCGGTCGCGAAAAGGGGCCGCAGGAGGGTCTTGCTTTCCATTACTACGACGCCGACAAGGTTGTTGCCGGCAAGAAGATGAAGGACTGGCTGCGCTTCGGCGTCGCATGGTGGCACACCTTCGACCAGGAGCTGGTCGACCCGTTCGGCACCGGCACCGCCCAGCGCCCGTGGTACGGCAAGTATTCCGATCCGGAGGACGAGGCCCTGGCCAAGGTCGACTACGCCTTCGAGTTCTTCCAGAAGCTCGGCGTCGAGTACTTCTGCTTCCATGATCGCGACATCGCTCCGGAAGGCGACACCCTGCGCGAGACCGACAAGAACCTGGACAAGGTCGTCGACAAGATCGAAGAGAACATGAAGTCCACCGGCATCAAGCTGCTGTGGAACACCTCCTCCCTGTTCACCAACCCGCGCTTCGTCTCCGGCGCCTCCACCTCACCGTTCGCCGACATCTACGCCTACGCCGGCGGCCAGCTGAAGCACTCCCTGGAGATCGCCAAGCGCCTGGCGCCGAGAACTACGTGTTCTGGGGCGGCCGTGAAGGCTACGAGAACCTGTGGAACACCCAGATGAAGCGCGAGCAGGAGCACATGGCCAAGTTCTTCCACATGTGCCATGACTACGCGAAGGAAATCGGCCTGGACGCCCAGTTCCTGATTGAGCCGAAGGCCAAGGAACCGACGATGTTCCAGTACGACTTCGATGCCGCAACCGCCATCAACTTCCTGCGCACCTACGACCTGATGGACGTCTTCAAGCTGAACCTCGAAGGCAACCACGCCAACCTGGCAGGCCACACCTACCAGCACGAGATCCGCACCGCCCGCGAGGCCGGCGTGCTCGGCTCCCTGGACGCCAACCAGGGTGACAAGCTCATCGGCTGGGACATGGATGAGTTCCCGACCGACCTGTACGAGACCTCCACCGTCATGTGGGAAGTCCTCGCCGAAGGCCAGATCGGCCCTCACGGCGGTCTGAACTTCGACGCCAAGCCGCGCCGTACCTCCTTCACCGCCGAGGATCTGTTCCGTTCCCACATCGCAGGCATGGATTCCTTCGCCGCAGGCCTCCTGGTTGCCGCCAAGATGCATGAGGACAAGGTCATCGAGAACCTGCAGGCCGAGCGTTACAGCTCCTTCGATTCCGGCATCGGTGCGACCGTCGAGAACGGCACCGCCTCCCTGGCTTCCCTCGAAGAGTACGCTCTGGACATTCCGCAGGCCAAGCTCATCGAAGCCACCAAGTCCGATCATCTCGAGTCCGTCAAGGCCACGATCAACAACTATATGATCGACGCCCTGGCCGAGGCGTGAGCCGAAAACCCACTAGGGTTTTAGGTAGCCTCGGGCGAAGTCCGAGACGGTAGTCGAGGGCGAGCAATGACTGGGCGCGCGTAGCGTTCGGAAATTGCAGGACCGAGGCATGGACGCAATAAGGAGTTTCCGTTAGGACTCCTGATTCATCGCTGGATCAAACAGTGGGGCTCGACTGTGACAGAGCCGGATGTGGTGTGCCGAAGCGTCGGTGTTCCGGCACACCACTCACTTTTCTTTCCTTCCTCCTTCCTCAAATTTCCTTCGCACGCAAGTCGTTTGCCGGCTAGATCGCCGGTGAGCGGCTTGTTTGCGTTGTTAGACCAAGCGAAAATTTCGATTATTCGCAATGATGTGATGTATCCAAACGTTCCCGAATGAGGCGTACTTATGACCACAACGATTACCATCGCCAATCCCATTCTTCACGGAATGCATCCTGATCCGAGTTGGATTTGGGATGATGATCTTCGGCAAATCGTGCTTGTGACCTCCACCTTCGAACTGGTTCCAGGCTTGCCTATTTACGTTTCCAGGGATATGGCCCACTGGAAACACGTGTCGGATGCCATAGATGAGGAGTTGGCAAGACGTTTGCTCATTCCTTTCGTGGATGACTCGGGTGGCGTCTATGCGCCGACGCTGCGTAGGATTCGTGGCAAATACGTGATTGCCTGCACCATCGCTCGCATCAATGGACGCAAAGCCATCGCGGAAGGATGCTCCCAGGCCGAATTGGATGCGGCCCAGGCGGCGGAAGGCAACTTCGTTCTTGAGTCGGACTCGATCGACGGACCTTGGCGTGGGCCGTTCTGGATCGAGGGCGCCGAAGGCATCGATCCAGACATATTCGAGGATGAGGACGGCAATGTGTACTGGACCCAGACCCGCCCTGCGGTCAATCCGCAATGGGAAGGCCAGACCGAGGTCTGGACCCAACGCATTAATCCGGAGACTTGGACTTTTGTCGATGACGGTCTTCCTGCGGGATCGGGCAAGACGGTAATATGGCGCGGATACGGTATGGAATCGGTGTGGGCTGAGGCGCCGCATCTCTATCGCGTGGGTGATTATGTGTATCTGATGACCGCTGAGGGGGGCACCAGTTTCGAACATAGCGAAATGGCCATGCGCATCTATGCGCCGCATGGACTGCTTCGGGCGTTCGAAGCTTACGAACGGGAAGTATCCGAATTGGGTGAGTGCATTCCGCAGGTTCGTGACGGGGAACGCTGCTATCTTGGCACCGCAATCCGTGCCTTCCACGCGGATAAGAAGAATCCGATTCTCACCCACCGACATCTGGGTTTGTCGGAACCGCTGCAATGCGTGGGACATGCGGACCTGTTGCTTCATCCGGAACTGGGATGGTGGCTGGTGTGTCTCGGCGTGAGAGAGACACGGGGAAAGCATGACGGCGAATTATTGAGCTACTTGGGAAGGGAGAGCTTTGTCGCTCCGGTATCCTGGGAACATAATCCGGCCGATTGGAAGCTGGACGGCAACGGTGCATCATATACGCATGAGGGTGACCCCGGATGGCCAGTGACTTGCGCTGGTCTTGGCCGCTTGGCCGACGAGATCACGGTTACTACTGAAGACGATGGCATCACCATCGAGCCTAGGGTGAAATCCTCGCTCGCCGGTGACGTGGAACCTGCGCTGGTGGATGTGGCTGATGGCTCGACGAACGATGTGGTGGTGCGCGACGAGCGTGATGTCAGCTACCGCAGAATAGCGAAACTGCCGACGCTCATGCCGATTCCCATGTCCGGTTCTTTAGTGATCCGGCAGAATTCCACGCATTACGCGGTGTTTTCGATGCATGGCACGGATGTGCGCTACGAGACGGTGAATGGAGATGATTCGCAAGCCGGTTCCGTTGCCGCCCTGCAGGCTGATGGCACACGTCCGGCGGTGCTTTTCGATGACAACCGCTTGTCGGTCATCGTGACTGGCATGCATGGTTTGGTTGATTCTGCGACGTTCGTGCGTCAGGGGCAGGTCCTGCTGAGTGTCGATGCTCGTTTCCTCAGCACCGAATGGGCCGGTGGGTTCGTCGGTTGCATGGCCGGCTTCATGGCATAGATTCTACGGAATTTCAGGATGGTTCACTGCTGGTGTTCCGACGGGCCGTCTTAGAACGAGTTGAAAACGGGTCGAAAGGCTAGGAGCGCTGTATTCTCCCTCCGGTTGTGCCTGTGAGGTTTGCCCCGCTGATTAACCCTCGAGTTGCTGTGTGCTGTTGCGTACCACTAGCGATGTCGGCATGATGATGTGCGGTTGGATCACGTCGTCGGTGGACAGCGCCTCGACCAGCATGCGTACGGCGGCCCTTGCCATGTCTTGGAGCGGCTGCCGTACGGTGGTCAGCGCCGGGCCAAGGAATGCGGCGGTCTGCACATCGTCGAATCCGACCACGGATAAATCCTCCGGAATACGTAACCCCAATTGCCTTGCCGCCTCGTAGACGCCCATGGCCTGCAGATCGCTGCCGGCGAAGATTGCGGTTGGACGATTCGGCCTTTCCAGAAGTGAGATGGCCTGCGCGTAACCGCCGGAAGTGGTGAAATCGCCTTCGGTGATAAGTTCGGGATCGGTTTCGATTCCATGTTCCGCAAGCGCTGATGTATATCCGTCCAGACGTGCTTTGGAGCACATCATTTCCTCCGGTCCGGTGATGATGCCTATGCGGGTATGTCCGAGTGCGAGCAGATGCCTGGTGGCGATTACGCCTCCGGTCCAGTTGTCCGCTTGCACCGACAGCGTGTCTGGATCTGGATTACCGAATGGATCGAACAAGACGAAGGGAATACCTCTGGAATGCAGTTTGTTCCGTTCGATACGTGTCAGACTGGAGAAGACAAGAATGGCGCCATCTGTCTGCCGACGCAGCATGTTGTCAATCCAGGATGAGTCCGGGTGCTGGCGATTGCCGCCTTCGGTGGTGATGACGTTCAAATCATGCAACTTGGCTTCGCGAATGGCGCCACGGAGTACTTCAAGGGCCCAAACATTATCGAAATCTTGGAACACGATTTCGATAATTCGTTGGCTTTTCGTGCTTGTCGCTTTACGGGAATACCCATACCGTTTCAACACCGCGTTGATGGTTTGCCGCGTCTCTTCGGAAACGTCGGCTCTGCCGTTGAGCGCCTTGGATACGGTGGAAAGGGAATAACCGGTCTCTTTAGCTATGTCAGAGAGTCGTACCGTAGCTTTTTTTGCCGTATTGCGCATGAGTCACTCCTTCTTCATTTTCATCATATCCGAAAATGCGAACGAAAGTTTCGGTTTACGTTTTTCGAAACTTTCGATATGTTGGCAATGCTTAAAAACGGTGTAAAATCAACGAAAAATAGTTAGTTTTCTGATTTTACAAAAAACTTGACTTTGTGTGATTTGTTTCGGTAGTCTGTAGGTGCAACGAAAATAGAATGGAAATTTTCGAAGGGAGTCAAAGGCTGATTCTCTGTCTGCCAGGGGAGCTGCGGCAGCATTCGTTGCGGTCATGCTTCCCGATTCGGCCCATTCGAGAGAAATCGTTCCTGTCGTTGCCATCATTTTGTCGATGATGATTTGGTCAATAAGGAGAAGACAATGAAGTTCAAAACCATTGCAGCTGCCACTCTTGCGGTGGCGACCATGTTGGGCATGGGTGCCTGCGGCTCCAGCGCTGGTGCCAAAGACGATAAGACCATCACGTTCTGGCATAACGCCACAGCTGGTGACGGCAAGCAGTATTGGGAGGATATGGCCAAAGCGTTCGAGAAGAAGACCGGTGTCAAGGTCCAGATCCAAGCCATCCAAAACGAGGATTTCGAAGGCAAGCTGACCACCGCTATGCAGGATCCCGCCTCCGGCCCGGATGTGTACATGACCCTTGGTGGAGCCAAGACCAAGGACATGATTGACGCCGGGCAGGCCATGGACCTCACTGATAAGATCAGTGACACCGTCAAGAAGCAGATGTCTTCTGCGCTGGAGTCCATGTCCTATGACGGCAAGGTCTATGGTGTTCCAGTCACTGTGCAGCCTGGTGGCATCTGGTATTCCAAGGATCTGTTCAAGCAGGCTGGCATCGATGCCGCGCCGACCACCTTCAGCGAGCTGAAGACCGATGTACAGAAGCTTCGCAGCGCTGGCATCGATCCGATCGCACTCGGCGGCAAGGATGCTTGGCCGGTCGGTCACTGGTACTACTGGTTGTCCATGCGCGAATGCTCTCCGAAGGCCTACGCCAAGGGCGTCAATGACAAGGACTTCTCCGACTCCTGCTGGACCAAGGCCGGAGATGATCTGAAGGATTTGTTGGATGCGAATGCTTTTAACGAAGGATTCCTCACCACGACGGCCCAGCAGGGCGCCAGCTCATCCGCAGGTCTGCTGGCCAATCATAAGGCTGCGATGGAGCTCATGGGCACATGGGAGCCTGGAGTTCTCAAGGACCTGACCCCGGACAAGAAGCCAATGGCTGACCTTGGCTTCTTCGCCTTCCCGACCGTGGACGGAGGAAAAGGCGAGGAAGGTGCTTTGATGGGCGCTGTGACCGGTTTCTCTGTCAATCCCGAGGCTCCGGACGCTGCTGTTGATTTCGTCAATTTCATGGCTGAGAAATCAAATCAGGAGAAATACGCCACTGCGTTCAGCACCATTCCGGCTTCCGCCGAAGCTTACGATGCGGTTACCGATGAAAATCTTAAGGCCATCCTCGAAGCTATGAAAAAGTCTGATGGCATGCAGCTGTGGATGGATACCGCTCTCGGCGGAAATATTGGCAACGCTCTTAATTCCGGAGTGGTGAATCTGCTTTCCGGACAGGGGACTTCGGCTGACATCGTCAAGGCGATGAAGGACGCAGCGGCCAAGGGCTGACAGTGAACATGGCTGGTTGACGGCCAAAGGAGGGTGGATAGACAGATCTTCATCTGCCTCCTTCCTATTCGAGAAACGTATCTGGTAGTGGAGAAAACCATGTCAAGTACAAGCAAAGACGCGGTGACGCTGCGCGCTAAGCGGTCCAAGAAACCGTCCGATGGCAAAATGCGTCGTAATGTTGAGATTTTCGTACTGTCCGCACCTGCGATTCTTCTGTTCGTCTGCTTTGTGATTCTGCCTATCGTCTTGGGTGCTTATTACGGCTTCTATCAGTGGAAGGGCTACGGACTTCCCTCCAAGACAGGTAAATTCGTTGGTTTCCAGAACTACATCACAGCGCTTAAGGATCCCGCGTTCCAGGCGGCGATTCTGCATACCTTCGAGGTCGTGATCGGCTCGTTGGTCATCCAGGCTCCGCTCGCCATCCTGTTCGCATTGCTGCTGAACCAGAAGTTCAAGGGGCGTGGTCTCATCCGCACCCTCATCTTCGTGCCGTATGTCGTTTCCGAGGTCATCGTCGGCACAGGATGGAGCCTGTTGCTACAGAAGAAGGGCGCCATCAATGAGATTCTGGCCAACTTCGGCATCAATGGTCCCGATTGGCTGGCCGACCCGAAAATCGCTATTTGGACGCTGCTGTTGCTGATCAGCTGGAAATACGTCGGTTTCGCCGTAATTCTGATGCTCGCCGGCATGCAATCCATTCCCGAGGAACTGTATGAAGCGGCCAAGGTGGATGGGGCGAGTTTCTGGCAGATGCAGAAAAGCATCACGTTGCCGTTGCTTGCTCCGACGTTGCGGATCTGGGTGTTCCTTTCCATGATTGGCTCTCTGCAGCTTTTCGATCTGGTCTATATCGTGTGGGGCAAGTATGTGTCGACCACCGCTGGTGTGTCCACCATGGCCACCTACATGGTGCGTGAAGGTCGTGGAGCCGGCAACTATGGCTATGGTTCCGCCGTTGCTCTGATCATCTTCGTGATCTCTTTGATCATCGCACTCGTCTATCAGAAGTTCGTGCTGAACCGTGACTTGGACGGTGCTGTTACTGAACAGAAAGAAGCCGAGAAGCGTGCCAGGAAGCGCGCAAAAGAAGTGCAGCATCGTGAGGTTGCTGCCTTGGCAAGTGAGGTGAAGTGATGACTGCCGCAACAATCGCAGGACATTCCAACAAAAGCGAGTACAGCAAGAAGAATGGTTACCGTAAGTCGTCCAAGACGCCATGGGGCAACCCAATCGTCTACTTCTTCTCCCTGGTGCTTGTGGCCATCTGCATCACTCCGGTGCTGTACATTATCTTCGGCGGTTTCCGTACCAATTCGCAGATCACCAACCATCCGTCCGGGATGCCGAACCCATGGTCCCCGACAACTACAAGACGGTCTTCGAAAGTGATATTTTCTGGACGGAACTGAAGAATTCTACCATCGTGGGTATCGCCACCATGGTAGGCGTCGTGGTGCTTAGCATCATGGTGAGCTTTGTCATCGCCCGATACAAATTCCGCTATGCGCCGCTTATGTACGCGTTGTTCTCTGCTGGTCTCATGTTCCCGATGACCGTTGGCATTACACCTTTGTATCTGCTGATTCGCAATCTGGGTCTGGCCAACTCCCTGTGGGGTCTGATCCTTCCGCAAATTGCCTTCGGACTTCCTCAGACCATCATCATCTTGGTGCCGTTCCTACAGTCGATTCCTAATGAGCTTGAGGAGGCCTGTCTTCTCGATGGATGCTCCCGCCTTGGCTTCTTCTGGCGCATGGTCATTCCGCTGTCCATGCCTGGCGTGGCCACCACTGGAATCCTCACCTTCGTGGGAAGCTGGAATGCCTACATGCTGCCGCTGTTCGTGCTCAGTGATGCCAACAAGTACACATTGCCACTTGGCGTACAGATGTTCAGCTCTGAACACTCCGTTGACACCGCACAGGTGTTGGCCTTCACCTCTCTGGCTATGATTCCGGCCCTGATCTGTTTCACCATCTTCCAGAAGAAGATCGTCGGCGGCCTGACAGGTGCGGTCAAGGGCTGACGGAATGTGACAACCCACGCCCGGAAGATGTTCCTTTCCGTCTTCCGGGCTTCATCTCTTATGCAAGAGGTACATTATGAAGATTTCCAACCCGGTGCTCACCGGTTTTCATGCCGATCCTTCAATGATTCGCGTCGGTGACACTTATTACATTGCCAATTCCACTTTCGAATGGTTCCCAGGCGTTCGCCTGCATGAGTCCAAGGACCTGGTGCATTGGAACATTCTTCCAAGCCCGTTGAGCCGGTCCAGCCAGCTTGATATGAGAGGAAACCCCTCTTCGGGAGGCATCTGGGCTCCTGACCTAAGCTATGCGGATGGCAGGTTCTGGCTGATCTACACTGATGTCAAGGTGGTCAATGGTGCATTCAAGGATTGCACTAATTATTTGGTCACCGCCGAGGACATCCACGGGCCATGGAGCGAGCCGGTTCGCATCAACGGGGTCGGTTTTGACGCCAGCCTGTTCCATGACGACGACGGCCGCAAATACTTGGTGCAGCAGACATGGGATTTCCGTGAATACCACCACCAGTTCGACGGTATCACATTGACGGAATTCGACGTCGACACCATGAAGCTCAAGCCAGAAACGGCCCGCACCATCTGATGGCACCTCGGTGAAGATCACCGAAGGTCCCCACCTATACAAGAAGGATGGTTGGTACTACCTGTTTGCCGCAGAAGGCGGCACGGTGTATGAGCATCAGGAATCTGTGGCGCGTTCCCGTACCCTTGACGAATGCTCCTTCGAAGTTATGCCGAATGGCCCGTTCATCGGTAACTTCGACACTCCTGACACCTATTTGCAGAAGCAGGGCCATGGAGCGTTGGTGGACACCCCGTCCGGCGAGTGGTATTACGCCTCCCTATGCGGTCGTCCGTGGCGTCATGATACCGAACCGGCCCATGGCACCCGCGGATGGTGCACACTCGGACGCGAGACCTCCATCCAGAAAGTCGAATGGGATGAGGACGGTTGGCCGCGCGTGGTCGGAGGCCATGGCGGACAGCGTTACGTCGACGCTCCGAAAGACGCCATCGAGACCGTTGCCCCAGCGACGCGCGACGAGCGCGACGAGTTCGAATCCGACGAACTCGGACCGAATTGGAACACCCTGCGCGTCCCGTTCACCGACGCCATGGGCACGGTGGGCGACGGCAAACTGGCATTGCGTGGTCAGGGCTCGCTGTGCAACCTGTTTGACCTGTCCCTTGTGGCTCGTCGCTGGCAGGCATTCGATTTCGACGCCGAAACCAAGGTGCGTTTCGATCCGAAGAACTACATGCAGATGGCAGGCCTGACCAACTATTACGATGACCTGTGCTGGTCATGGGCGTTCGTCACTTGGGATGAGAAACGACATGCAAGGGTCATCGAAGTGGCTCAGAACGATTTCAACCAATACACGTCGTTCCTCAAGGATGACGCCATCGTGGTGCCCGAAGACGTCGAAGCGGTATGGCTGCGCACCAAGGTCCGCACGGAATACTATTCCTACGAATATTCCTTTGACGGAGAACATTTCACCGAGATTCCGGTCAAGCTCGATGCGAAGATCCTGTCCGACGATTACGTGAACCAACGTTACGGCGGCTTCTTCACCGGCGCGTTCGTGGGTCTCGCCTGTGTTGATCTGTCTGGCTATGACGCGAAAGCCGAATTCGACTATTTCGATTATCGGGAGCTTCCCGACAACCGGTAGTCGATGCCGACGGGCGGCGATTCGCCGCATTCCTGCCGCCCGTCGGTTATTTGGTGAAATGAACGCAGGCTCAATGGGGAGAATGCTGAGATGACTTTGCGATTGCCGAAACTACTTGACGACGGCTGCGTGCTGCAAGCCGGTGTGGACATGCATATTTGGGGCACCGGCGATCCCGGACGCATCGTATTGACACGGCTTGCTGACGAGCGGCATATGGTGCAGGTGAAAGACGACGGAACTTGGAACGCGCCGTATGGTCCGATCGAAGCTGGAGGGCCGTACGAGCTGACCATATGCTACGAGGACGGAGCGGAGCGTATCTCACGGCAGTGCTATGCGGGAGAGGTGTTCCTGTGCTCCGGGCAGTCGAATATGGAACTGCCTATGGCTTGGGTGCGCGCCGACTATCCACAGGAGTGGGACCGTGATCCCGATCCATTGCTGCGGCAGTACAAAGTGATTCCCGATTACGATTTCAAAGGTCCTCGCGACGATCACGACCGTGCGTTCTGGCAGGGCTGTGATGCGGATACGCTTGATGATTTCTCAGCGCTCGCATATTTTTTCGGTCGCAGGATCCGCCAGTGGCTCGGTGTGCCCGTTGGTCTGTTGAACATTTCATTGGGCGGCTCTCCGATCGAATCCTGGATGGACATTGACACATTACGAGCGTTCCCCGAAGCGCTCGCCAGTCTTGAACCGTACCTTGGCGATGGTGTGGCGTCGAAAAGAAGCCTCGATTCCGTTGCCGAGCGGGACCGGTGGTACCAGGCGCTTGGATACGAGGCCGTGGCCGATGCGCACCATGAGTGGCTGCCATTGATCGCGTGGGACTGTCCGGAATCCAAGAACATCGAGCCGCGCGACGTGGCATGGCATGACATACGCCTGCCTGGATGGTACAAGGATCGCGGACTTGCCGGTTTCCGCGGCGAGATTACCATGAGAAAAACCGTGTTCCTGCCTCCGTCGGATGCGGGGAAGCCCGCCCTACTGCGTCTGGGCACCATGAATGACGCCGATCATACGTGGGTCAACGGTGTGTTGGTCGGTGGGCGAAGCAATGTGTATGAGCCGCGGGACTATCCGGTCGCAGCTGGCGTGCTGCGCGCCGGCGCGAACGAAATCCGCATGCGTCTGGTCGTTGAACGGCCCGGCGGCCGTGTGACGCCCGGCAAACGGATGACACTGACCATCGGAGACGATATCTTCGACCTGTCCGGCATTTGGCAGTATGCCGTGACCGCCGAAGCCGACCGCGATTGCCCATTCGAGGATTTCGTCAGATGGAAGCCGACCGGCCTGTACAACGCCATGCTCGCCCCGTGTTTTCCATATGCGGTGCGGGCCGTGCTGTGGTATCAGGGCGAATCGAATACCGGCGACTACGCCATGCGTTATGGCGATGAGCTGAAAGCCATGATTGAATTGTGGCGTGGCAAGTGGCATCAGCCGGATATGCCATTCCTGATCGTCCAGCTTCCGAAATTCGGCATCGACGCATCGAGGATGGTGGTTGGCCGCTTATTCGAGAACAGGAATGGAGAGTGGCGGACGAACTTGAACACGTGGCTGCGGTGGTGACGCTTGATGCCGGTGAAAGCAATGATTTGCATCCTCATGATAAGAAAACCATCGCGGATCGTGCATTCAATGTCGCGATGGATTTTGTGTATGGCCAGCAGGCTCAGCCTCAGCCGGTTGTTGAAACCGCAGAGGCGGACGATGGATTGTTGAGGATGCACTGCGTGTGGCGGAATTCCATGGGCGAACAGATGCAATCGCAGAATCGCCATCTGATGACGTTGGATGGTGACGTTCCGCGAGAAATTGATTTCCTGTGGCACGACTGCGCCACTTCGGTGCGGGCTGAGGCATGGCTGGATGGTTGCGATATTGTGGCGCGCATACCGTCGCGCATGCCGGACGAGGTGCGGTATGCGTGGAGCAACAGCCCGGAATCCGGTCTCATCTGCGACGGGGACGGTGTTCTGCTTCCGCCGTTTCATCTGCCGTTGCCCATGGTTGATTAGGAGCAGTCATGCGCAGACAAGTCATGATTCGTCAAGGATGTGTCGACGGATTCTCCGATGCGGATCCTGTGATCACCGTGTTTCGGGGCATTCCATATGCCAAGCCGCCTGTTGATGAGTTACGCTGGCGTGAGCCACAACCTGCTGAAGCGTGGGATGCGTGCTCGAAGCCGGTGATTTCGCGCCGATGCCGATGCAGCCGCTGCCCGGCTCGGATGAGTTCTACGGCAGGGAATGGCAGATTGACGCTGACACTCCGATGGCTGAGGATTGTCTGTATCTGAATATCTGGACGCCGGCCTTGCGTGGATGCGGCAGTGGTTCCGAGATTCGTACGGATTCCCGTTGCGATGGGCATGGGCTGCCTGTGATGGTATGGCTTTACGGTGGAGCGTTTCAGACTGGATCTACCTGTGAGAAGGAGTTCAATGGAGAGCAGCTGGCCCGTCAGGGCGTGGTGGTGGTCTCCATTGCTTATCGGTTGAATGTGTTTGGTTTTTTCGCGCATGCCATGTTGGAAAAGGAAGCGGTTGATGGACGGCCTTGTGCGAATTTCGGATTTCTTGACCAGCGGATGGGCATTCAGTGGGTAAAGGACAATATTGCCTTGTTTGGTGGCGATCCTGCGAACATTACCGTGTTCGGCCAGTCCGCAGGGGCCGCAAGCGCGTTGGCGCAAAGTGTCTCGCCGATGAACGATGGTCTGTTCCAACGCGTCATCATGCAGTCTGGAGGTGGAACTGGTCTGTTCAATCGCCATCTGTGGTCTCTTGAGGATGCGCAGCGAAATGGAGCGCGTTTTTTGAAGTATCTGGAAGTTGAATCGATTGCCGAGGCGCGTTCTGTTCCTGCGACTGATCTGCTGGAGGCGGCGGTGACTTTTCCTGCTTGCGATTGGTCTGGGCAGGGTGATGATGTCGTATGGGCTCCGATGACTAATTGGATTCCCTGCGTCGATGGGACATTCCTTGTCGAGCAATACCGTGATGCGCTTATTGCGGGACATCGCGTTCCGTGTGATTTGTTGGTGGGGAACACGACCGGCGAGTTCATGGTTCCGGGCCCTGATGGCACTCCGTATCCGGAGGGTGAATGCGGCAATCTGGATATGATCGATGCATGGGTGTCAGGCGGCGGCTCGGAACCATACAGATATCGATTCGATGTGGATATGCCGGGGGATGATGCCGGTGCGTTTCATTCGTCCGATTTATGGTTTTCGTTCGGGACGCTCCCTGCGAGCTGGCGGCCGTTTCGAGGCTGGCATTACGATTTGTCCCATGCGATGAATCGATATTGGGTGAATTTCGCGGCGACAGGTGATCCGAACGGTTCCGGATTGCCTGAGTGGACGGCATGCGGACCTGATGGTCAACGATATATGCTGTTCGGTGGATGCCACGATACGCCGGGTAACGTTTCATGCGTCATGGTCAAGTAAGTGAATATAGTATGGTGTGAGCGTTCACTATAGTGCGGTGGAATGTGATGAAGGAGACGGATATGACGCAGGAGACGGAATCGCTGATCGCGTCCGACGAGGATCTGACCAAACTGTTCGCCGGCAAGCCGACGCAATATCGCAAATCGAAGTCGCTGCCGAAATTCACAGGCGAGGCCATGCGCGCCTGCGCGAAGATCAACCGCATCTTCTTCGATGACCCGGACGAGGCGTATCGGCTGTTCCATGAGCTGGTCCCGGACGCGGGGGAGGGCGTGCAGTTCACGCCGCCGTTCAACGTCGACTACGGCATCGGATTGACCATTGGCCGCGGCACGTTCCTCAACAAGGATTTCATGGTGTGCGGCGGCGGATATGTGACGCTCGGTGAGGATTGCCTGATCGGTCCGCGCTGCACCATCGCCACACCCAACCATGCCAAGGACGCCGCCACCCGCCTGGCGGGCTGGGAGCATGCCAGTGCCGTGACCATCGGTGATAACGTGTGGTTCGGCGCCAATGTGACGGTCACGCCGGGGGTGACCATCGGGTCGAATTCCATCATCGGCGCCGGGTCCGTGGTGACACGTGACATTCCGGAGAACGTCATAGCCGTGGGCAATCCAGCGCATGTGATTCGTGAGATTCCCGAACATGACCCTGCCTTCGCCGATGTGGAAGGTTTGCTGTAGTTTTGCAAACGTTTCATAGGGTGTGTTGACGGCAAATCGATTTCTCCAGCATGCGATGCAGGTGAGCGCGTAAAGCCTTATACGGAAGCTGTCGTTCATATTGTCGTTTCTATGAGTATGGTTCATGAATCAGCATAGGGCCGGAAGCCCCATTGTTGGAAGCTTCCCGGCCTATGCCTGAATTCCTGCGGTGATGAATCAGCGCGGGCTGGCGTAGGCTTCGTATACGGCTTCGGTCGGTTCGCCGG
>ENA-OQMZ01000008-OQMZ01000008.1-human-gut-metagenome-genome-assembly--contig:-NODE-8-length-63045-cov-6.613036_pt1 | contig 63045 bp, 71 predicted proteins | sample MGYA00242621_ERZ504862 | MGnify/ENA primary metagenome ERZ504862 (study PRJEB26092, sample SAMD00036393) | human gut metagenome | host: Homo sapiens | study: EMG produced TPA metagenomics assembly of the...
CATAAAATGAAATAAGACATAGGAAAATTCTTGAGAATGCCTACGGAATAAGCTTACGACAGCTAATGCTGTTGGCATGAAACATATGGTATAGAGGATGGAATTGAGGCTGCAAGGGCGGCCATCACAGTAATGCTTTTTAAGCTTGAGGGGCAGCTTATACTTGCACATCCCGAGTATGAGATGGGAAACAGGCTGATGCTTGACAGGCTGGACGAGCTGCAGGATGTAGGAGTGGACAGAAAGCGCTTTCCAACCGTTGATGATGAGAGACCCTACGCACTAAGTGACGAGGAGACTGTCATCATGAGAAAGCTGCACAGACAGTTTGTGACAGGACAGCGCCTGCACAAACATGTCAGATTTTTGTATGATAAGGGCGGCATGTACAATGTATACAATGGCAACCTGCTCTATCATGGCTGTGTTCCGGTTGATAGCAACGGAGCCTTTGACAAGCTGTATATTGATGGTGAATTTTATCACGGAAGGGCACTGCTTGACAAATGTGATGAGAAGGCAAGGGCTGCGTATGTGGACAATCCTTATAAGGATGATGTGGACTTTATGTGGTTTTTGTGGGGAGGAGAAAAATCACCGCTGTGCGGCAGAAGGCTTAAGACATTTGAGATGGAATATGTTACAGACAAGAGCATGTGGGAAGAGCCTTCTAATCCATACTACAGCAGGTATTACGATAAGAGCTTCTGCTGTCAGATACTGCACGAGTTCGGGCTGTATGATGATGATGCGCATATCATAAATGGACATACACCGGTTCACGCAATAGAGGGAGAGAACCCTGTCAGGGCCAATGGCAAGCTGTTTGTGATAGATGGAGGCTTCTGTCGTGCGATGAACAAGAAAACCGGTATCGCCGGCTATACACTGATTTACAATTCACATGGTCTAAGGCTCAAGGCACACACGCCTTTTACATCGGTGGAGGATGCCTGATAAATAATACTGACATAGAGACGTCATCAGAGGTCGAGGAAAATGATAAGAGACGTATGCTTGTGAAGGATACCGATATAGGAAAGAGGCTTATTGGAGAGATTGATGATCTGCACAAGCTTCTTGAGAATTACAGGAGGCTGTAGGGGAAAGGCTTATAAAAAAGGGTTTGATTATTTCACCTGAGTATGGACATTTGGAGTTTGCATTTCCAAGGTTCAAAGAATTTGTGCTGTGTACATACAACATGAGAATATTGGATATGATTAAAGATTAAAGATTAATCCGTCATGCCGGGGAATGCGCATGGCGGATTTTTCGTATGTAATTGCTTGCGCCTGATACATTTTAGATACAAGTATCTGTTAATATATAAATAGCAATGCATAATCCGGGCGGATACATGCTCCTCGGGATTGACAGCAAAAGAAGAATATGCAAAGATTTATAAAAGATTATAAAATGTTAGAAGGAATAGCATGATAGAAATATTAATAGTTGAAGACGAAAAACCGATATCAGACCTCATCAGATTAAATCTCATGAAAGCAGGCTATAGCTGCACCTGTGCCTTTGATGGTATGGAGGCAGCAGATATTCTGGAGGAGAGAAATTTTGACCTGATAATACTTGATGTAATGCTGCCGAAGTTAAACGGCTTTGAGCTTATGGAATACATAAAGCCGCTTGGCATACCTGTGATATTTCTCACAGCAAAAGCCACTTTAGATGACAGGCTAAGAGGTCTCACGTCAGGTGCCGAGGACTATATGGTAAAGCCATTTGAGATTGTTGAGCTTTTAGCCCGGGTAAATATAGTGCTAAGACGTTATAATAAGATGGAGCAGCAGCTTACATTAAAGGACATAGCTATCGATACGAAAAACCAGAATGTATCAAAGGCAGGGAAGCATATAGAGCTTACACCAAAGGAATTTGAGCTGCTTGAGCTTTTGATGCGCAATAAAAATATCACACTTTTCAGAGAAAAGATATATGAAGAAATATGGGGAAGTGAGTACTCTGTCGAGTCGAGGACTCTCGATCTTCACATACAGAGACTGCGCAAAAAGCTTGACATAGGCGACTGCCTTAAAACCGTATTTAAGGCAGGATACAGGCTGGAAGAACAGAAAACTAAAGACCATTAAATATGGGTAAGCGTAATATACAAAAAGAGGGCTAAATGAAATTCAGGTACAAGGTATTGTTCACAAACTTAATACTGCTTTCACTTGGACTGGGGCTGGTGGGATACCTCATGATACACAAGAATTTTGAGCTGGCGAAGCAGACACAGCTTAAAAACGCTATTGTGCAGAATAATCTGGTACAGTCCTCTGTGGAGTATGAGCTTTTGCAGCTTTTAAATTCAGTTTCAGATAATTCTGAAACTTCGAACAATAATACAGATAACAATAATGCAGATAACAGCAATGCAGAAAAGAGCAGCATTTCCGCATCATCAATAGCCGCGCAGCTTCCGCAGATCGGAAGCCGTGTAAGCAGCAGTGTGCGCTCAAGGGATTCATTTTTCTACATATATTTTGATGGTGAAAAAGTATATACAGATGACAAAAGTGATGCAAGGATAAGTGATACACTTTTTAAAAATCTCACAACAGGAAACAAAAACTATGTGATTAAAGAAGAATCCCAAAAGCACTATATCTATGTTACTTCGCAGAGTGTGATAGATGAAAAAAATCTCTGGATAGTAAGTAAATGCGACGCATCAGAGGCGTATACACTGCTTGATGAGCAGATAAATTATTTCAGGCTGATAATAATAGTCATATTGATTGCAGAGTCGGCAGCAATGTATTTTATCAGCAGGTACATGACAAAGCCGCTCGAGAAGCTTAACCATGTCAGCGAGGAAATAGCGCAGGGGGATTATGCCACAAGGGTAAACGTAAAAAGTCATGATGAGATAGGGCTTCTTGCGCAGAAATTTAATATCATGGCGCAGGCAGTATCGGATCATGTAGACGAGCTTAACGATATGGTGCACAGGCGTGAGCAGTTTGTAGCGGATTTTACCCACGAGATAAAAACCCCTATGACGTCAATTATTGGATATGCAGACACGATGCGTTCAATGGAGCTTCCGAGAGAGGAACAGATGATGCGCTTGGATATATCTTTTCGGAGGGAAAACGTCTGGAGAGCATGTCGCAGAAGCTTTTTGAGCTGATATATCTGCGCCGGCATGATATTGAAAAAGCGCGGGTTCATATGGCAGATCTTTGTGCAGAGGTGGTAAAGGTTGTTGAGCCTGCATACGAAAACAGGCATCTTACTATAGAAACAGAGATAGAGGATACTGTGCTGACCGTGAATAGAGAGCTTTTGGTTACAGCACTTGTCAATATGATGGGTAATGCAAGAAAAGCGTCAGAAGAAGGTCAGCAGGTTGAGGTTACAGGAAAATTTGTGGACAAAATGGCTTGTAATATACTTAAAGATAAAACGTATATAGGAGAAGCCGAATCAGCAGATGACAGGAAATGTATGAGGGCATATGAAATCTGCATAATTGATCACGGAATCGGAATGACTAAAGAGCAGGCAGAAAGAATTTGTGATGAGTTTTATATGGCAGACAAATCAAGAGCCAGAAAAGAGGCGGTGCCGGAATCGGAATGTCGCTTGTGGCAATCATTTTAGAGCACCATAATGCAGTACTTTCAGTGGAAAGTGAACCCGGATGCGGAACAACTATGAGGATTTTGCTGCCGTGGTAATCTGAACGCAATATAGATATAAAAAATGGTAAATTCGTAAGATTTAAAGGAAGATATGAAAAAAGACAGCTTCAAATTAATAATAATGTCTGTTGCAGTAATCTGTATAGTAATAGCAGGCATCATGGTGCCGGGCATAGTGCTTGAGGCAAACCAGAAAAGTGAACATGATCATGTGGCGAAGGTTCCTAAAAGCTATCTGCCTTCAGGCTCTGTAATGGCAAAGGAAGCATCTGTCAATCTGAAATTGTCAGAGAAGCTCTCGCTCATAGACGGGCAGTGGGACAGCACGACAGATGACGCCGCCTCTTATGAGATGGATGAGCAGGATTATCAGGCAGTTGCCACATGCAGAAAAAGCATAGAAAAGCTTTATGAAGAAAAGCTCTATCCTGTAAATCTTTCACCTGACTACTCTAACTGGTATACGTGGGAGGCAGCAGCGAAAAAGGCATCGGATAATACCTTTAACACATATACGGCATATTACTGGATAATCAGGTTTGAGAAGTATGATGGTACACAAAATCATACAATCTGGATGCTTGAGGATGGGACAATCATTATGGCAAAAGCACATATGAAGGATATTAGTGATATGAGTGAATATAAAGAGGTTTTGCAGGCAGATGATGAATCACAGGCAGAAAATGATTTGTCTGCTTACAAAGGATATTTTGACTACAGCGGGATAGATTTTTCAAAGCTTAACCTGATATCCGAGACAACAGCAGTGGAGCAAAAAAATAATGAAAGCTATGAGGTGCTGCAGTTTTTACAGGAAAATGAATATGTATATGCGATTCATGAGAAGTGATATAGACCCGGTTTGCATAAGTATGTGCAGACCGGGTTTTTTATAATAAAAATGCAATGTATGATACAAAAAGTTTACAACTGACATATATACTCATTATAACAACATGGAAGATAACTATTCTGAATAGTCACCGGGAAAGAAAAAAAGGGAGGAGAGCTACATATGGATAAAAGGGGTAACATATCTTCACAAAATATGAGATTATTTGCAGCAATTATGACACTCATCGAGGCACTTGTCCTCATATCACTCGCAGGCTGTGCCGGCAAAAAGGTGGATTATGGTGTGGACACGGAGGTAAAATCTCAAAATGTGGTAAGCAGTGTAAAGGATATTGACACCAATACAAGTTTTAATGATGAACTTACAGTAAATGTGGGTGGTACTGATGAAAAGGTGAAAATCACGCAGATATCAGAGTGCCGGAATGTGATACCATGTCAGTCACAGAGGTGGAGCGCATACCTTGTACCAAGGAGTTCAAGGAAAAGGTGATAAAGGCATATTTTGGTGATTCACAGGTCTATTATTACGACTATGTGCACATGACAAAAAAGGAGCTTGAGGAGATTATTGAGACTCTTGACAGGGACAACAACAGTCTGCCGGATGATGCCTCTGAGGAGATTTTGAAATGGCATGATGATATGAAGACTGAGTGTACAAAAGCACTTGAAACGGCAGCTGATGTGTGGACAGAGGCCACAGAATATGATTCCTGTGATGATTTTGTCGGAAAAATAGGTGATACCTGGTTTCACCTTCAGTTTTCAAGGCCAGATGATGACAACAGTGTGCTATCAGGCATTCAGAGCTATCCGCTTGACAGATGCGTGAAGAGAGTTTCAGATGGGGAGCCTGATGAGCGGAGTACTATATTTGATGATGGCTATGTGAAGCAGTACTATGGACCAAAATCCCTGAAAGAGTATGATACGGTGAGGTATTTAAACGGTGACTTTATTGTTGGAGACATGCCGGTAAGCGATGACAACGAGGCAAATATTTCGGTTGATGAGGCAAAGAAGAAAGCAGGTGACTTCATGCAGGCAATAGGAATTGAGTCAATGATTAAAACAGGAGAAAGCGACTGTGAATGGGAGGGATATAACAAGACTGAGGATAATGTATATAAGGAGGGGGATGTGCATAGAGCCATATGGGGCTATGCGCTTGAATATTCGCTTGGCGCAGATGATGTAGTGTATTCAAAATCACTGAATATATTTGATTATTCAGCTTATTACAAATTTTGTCCTATGGACTGTCCTGGTTATGAGACAGGCAGTTTCAATGTAAATGAATATGGTGTCTATAGATTTGATATAGCAGAGCCGGTAAGCATTGTGAAAAAACAGCAGAAGGTGGAGCTCTTACCGGTGTCAAATATTTATAAGATTGCAAGAAATGAGCTTGAAAGCCACCCGGATAAATATATTGTGGAAGCGGATACACAATATCGTTATCTGACACTTGGCTATATCAGGGTAAAGGACAGCTCAGATTCACAGAGATTCAGCTATATCCCGGCATGGAGCCTTGAGCTGCTGCAAAGAGGAGAGGTCGAATCGTGTCCGGTATTTGTAAATGCAATAGACGGAACAGTGATTGAGCCGGAGCAGATATTCTGAATCAGAGAGAAGTGTGCATGGAGACTAAGGAAAATCACAATGAGCACAAAAAAGGAGAGCCGCATATGGATAAAAGGGGTAACATATCTTCACGAAATATGAGATTATTTGCAGCAATTATGACACTCATCGAGGCACTTGTCCTCACATCACTGGCAGGCTGCTCAGGCAAAAAAGTAGATTATGGGAATGAGAGCGAAATTAAAGAGACAAAAAATATGTCTGCCTTAGCTGATATAAAGGCAGACTCCGGCTGGAATGAAAACTTTACCATACAGACCGGTAATGGCGAGAAAACAGTATATGTATATGCAAATATTGTAGTTCCGGACTTCGATAACATGTCGGTTGTTGAGGTGGAAAATGTAAAGATAGATGCTGATTACAAAAAGCGTTTTTTGGATTTATATTTTGGTGGGAACGAGTACTATTATCACGATCCGGATCATTATACTGTTGACGAATTGAATGAGGTCATAGAGTACTGGCAGAAAGAACAGGATGATACTTACAGGGAGTGGTTGGAACAGCGGCTGGCTGAATACAGGGATAAGCTTGAAACGGCAAAGACTACTTATACCGTGGCAAAGGATCTCGAAAACTGTGAAGTATTTGCAGGCTACAAGGGTGATGTGTTCTGTGAGGTGGAGTTTGAGGCTCACAAGGTACATGCTTACGCCTTGCATCAGTCCGGGACAGATTACGGTCCACCATCTTTAAGGAATGAGGACTATGATACCATAACGCAGACTTTTCAGGATGATGATCTAAAGGATAAGGCAGACGAGACCTCAAATGAGGCAGTAAATCTGCCGCATCAGCCAAAAAAGAAGCCGGGAATTTCCTTAGTAAATTGGGAATGCAGGATCTGGTGGAACGAGGTGAATGTGAGTGCAGCTGGATAGGTTTTAATATTGACAGCGAAAAGGAAAATGACTATCAGACAGCAGCGTGGGGATATATTTATTCATACGCGACCGGCATAGACGGCATCACATTTAAGGATGGATTTGATATGGATACCTATTTGTCGGGGTATGAAGCAATTGATAGTGATATAGATGATGTTACACTGCCTGACAGTACACTTCTTACAGTCACTGATGATGGAATAATTGATGTGCAGATGGAATATCCGGTAAATGTAACACAGATCTATAAGGATGTGGAGCTTATTTCTCTGAAAAATATAGAGCAGATCATCAAGGCGGAGATTACGGAAAATCCTGATAAATATGATACCGCGGCGACATTCAATAAGCTGCAGCTTAGTTATCTTAAGATAAGAAGTGACAGTGAACAGGGAAAATACAGCTATGTTCCGGCGTGGGTACTGTCACGTATGGTAGACTCCAATGAGCAAAATGCTATCTTTGTAAACGCTATAGATGGAACGATCATAAATTTGGAAAATTCACTGTAAAGGAGAGGCTATGAAGAGGAAAAACGTTATTATATCGGCGTTGGTTCTTGCAATAGCATTAACCGGCTGTTCAGGAAAAAAAGTAGATTATAATATGGAAACTGAAAATATAACACAAAAGCAGGAAGTGATATAAGTGCATTTGACGACAGTACGAAATGGAATGACAGCTTTTCTGTTGAGATATCGGATAAAAGTGTGGATGTGGATATTTCAGCAGACATTACCCTGCCGGACTGCAAAAGCATGTCGGTTGTTGAGGTGAAGAATATAAAGGTGGGTGCCGATTTCAAAAAGAGTGTGATAGAGGCTTATTTTGGCTATAGTACCGTATATTATCACGACATACCTCATTATACGAAAGAAGAGATATATCACAGCATGGAGGTTGTAAAAAATGAGATTGCCGGGTATCAGCAGGAAATTGATGCGGGACTTATCACAGAAGAGGGCGTCAGCAGGGTGATGAAAAGTGAAAATGATCTGCTGGAACAGTATGAAAAGGCAGAACCGTCTGCACTGGATACGCGTGAAAAAGCTACAGATTATACGGATTGTAATGAGTATCTGGGATATATTGGTAATGTTTTCTGTGAGCTTAGATTTGGAATTGCTGAGGACGGCTCTCTTGAATATATTTCAGCACAGCCTCTTAAGGCAGGAAGTGAGGGGACATTATACGATGATAGTGAGTATGGCTATTACGGACCACCATCCTTTGCAGAGGAGAAAGGTGTAGAGGGATTTAACGGAGGCTCTACAGGTGGAGATACTACATCTTCATATGATAATGAGTGTGCATTATCAAAAGACGAAGCTATAAAAAAGGCAGAAGAATTTCAAAATAAATTAGGCATGGCTTCACAGGTATATATAGGAACCTCAGACTACGAGTGGAGCGCAGGAGTGATAGAGGATGGTGATGATACTGTAAAAACTGATGATAAAGAGAGCGTCATAAAGGATACAGCCTGGGGATATATCATAGATTATGGCGAGGGTGTGGATGGCATAGCGTTTTGCAAGTCACTCGATTTCACCCGGAATATGGATATATGGGAGACACTCGATAACTATGATGATTTTATGCCATATGGCAGCAGTTCCTTTATTGTGACGGATCAGGGAGTGACGGAATTTACTGTTTCTTACCCGGTTGATATTGTAAATGAGTCAAAAAACGTAGAACTCTTGTCAATGGACACTATTAAAGAGATCATCAAGGATGACATGACAAAAAACTCAGATCAGTATGATTTTACACAAAATCACACTTACAACAATCTAAAGCTCGGATATATCCGTTTGAAGGATGCATCTGACAAGGATAAATATACTTATGTTCCGGCATGGTGTCTGTCAAAACAGGATAAGGGCTACGACAGATATCCGGTGTATGTGAATGCGATAGATGGCACGATCATAAGGATTGATGATCTCATATAAAATTTAGCTAATGGATCGGGTTCATATTTTGATGGAAAAGATGTGAAAAATATATGATTAACAGAAAGAAAAAATATATAAGTCGTTTGACACTTGCCGCTGCAATTACCTCTATTTTATTTTCAGGATGTGGGGCGGCACAAAAGGAGCTTGCACAGACGGACAGAGCTTCCTACGAGAAAATATCATACCAGACAGTTACGGTACAGAGCGGTTCACTCACACCTCAGACTACCATCAGTCTGAGCGCGCAGGGCTATACCAGGTTTTCCTATGGTGCGACAAACACGGAGCTTACGCTCGAAAAGGTAAATGTGGCAGTGGGTGATCATGTGAAAAAGGGTGATATACTGGTGGCTTTTAAATCCGGGGAGATACAGAAAAAGATTGAGGACTACAGCGGGCAGATCAGTCAGAATAAGCTTTTGGCAGAGCACTACAGGGCTATTATGAAAATCGATGATACTCAGGATTATTCAAGCGATATTGCCCGGCTTGATAAGGATACAGAGGTTGCGCAGCTTTATCTTGATGAGGCAGAGGAAAAACTGTCGAGATATCAGATCACGGCATCCGAGGATGGCACGATCACAGCAATGAACAATTCGCTTTTGGCGGGGGTTTTTGAACCGGGTAGCAATCTTATAACAGAAATCAGCGGAAACGGCAATTACGAGGCTGACAGACCGGAAGGTTATGACTTTAATGTAGGTGATGTATACACGGCAACAGCATCTGATATAGAGTTTGAACTTAAGGTAAAAGAGGTGGACGATAAAAAGGTTGTTTTTGAACCGGTATCGGACATGTCGGCAGTATCGGATGCACAGATATTTTCCATGGAAGTGACGCGCCCTGCTATAGAAAATGCTGTGTATGTGCAAAAGGACGCAGTACATGAGAAGGATGGCAGGTATTTTGTATACACACTGGATGAGAATGGATACAGACAGGCGGTATGGATAAGTGTCGCAGATCAGGTGGGAGACTACCGGATCATCACAGAAGGACTTAAAAGCGGGGATGAGGTGGTTTTGCAGTGAAGAACAGAAACCTTTTATCAATAAAAAAACTGGCAGTACTGGGGATATGTGTATCGTTTGTGGCAGGCGGCTGTGGAAAAATGACAGAAAGCAGAATACCAAAGCTTGAAGAACCTGTAGCGTTAAATGAAGCCTATAGACCTGTGGAATACGGTACTATCGGCTCTATGCAGGTGCTGATGGCTACTGCAGTTCCGAGGGATTACTGCAATTACTACAGTGCCAATGTCAATATTTCACAGATATATGTGGAGCCGGGAGATACAGTAAATGCGGGGGATGTGCTTGCAGTCTGTGATGTGGATGAGGCAAAAAAACAGTTGCAGGAATGTAAGGATGCGCTGGCGCATGAGAATGAGACATATGAGATATCCGCTCAGATCTCGGATACACAGATTAAATTATGGGAGAGTCAGGCAGCAGGGCAGGAGAACAACATACTGATAGCCACAGAACAGGAAAATGAACGGTACGATAAGCAGCTTCACGAATACCGCGTGCAAAAGATCAATGAGCAGATGGCTTTATATCAGCAGATCGTTGATGATGGAACGCTTAAGGCAGCCCACAGTGGTCTTGTCACTTACACTAAGAAGCTGACAGGTGGAAGGTCTGCTGCGGCATACGAGAATATAGTCATTGTCTCCGATACGGATGACCTTGTGCTGGATATAAAAGATACAGCCATAAATGAGTACAAATACAGCGATTATGACAAGAAATATGTGATAGTCGATGGCGAAAAATATGATGTCACCGAGTCTCAATATACATCAGAGGTTTTGGTACTTTCGAAGATAAACAACCGCTATCCGGATGTGTGCGTGGAAAGCAGGGAAAAGCTGTTTCTTACGGCAGGACAGATGTATCCGGTATATTTTGAAAAGACAAAAGCAAATCAGGCACTTGTCGTGGGAAAAGATTCCATCTATAAGGATGGCGATACCAGATATGTCTATGTGAAAAATGATGAGGGCGGCCGCGAGAAACGCATCATAACAACAGGTGAGTTTGATGAAAACTATACACAGGTCACAGAGGGCTTAAAAGAGGGGGAGCTGGTCTACTATAATTCTACAGATCAGGTTCCGACAAAGTACAGCAAATATACGGTAACAAGGTCTGACTTTGATATAGCAAACTACGGTGTGAGCTACAGCAGATCTGACGCAGGGACGATAACCGAAACCTGTGATTATGAAGGCAGATCGTTTCTGTCAATGTGAAGCAGGACGATACGGTAGAAAATGGGATGCTGCTTTACGTGGTGGATACCGGAGAGGGCAAAGCTGCCATAACAGAGGCAAAAAATGAGATCGACTCAGAGAATGAATCCTATGCGCACAAGATCGCAGATTACGATAAACAGGTAAAAGATTTATCTGAAGGTGGTAGCAGCGCAGAAGAAAATAACCAGGAGGATGAAAAGCCGGATACAGCATATGAAGAGCAGCAGTTGAAATTGAACTTACAGCTGCTTGATCTGCAGAAAAAACTTGCTGGTGCAGACCACACCTATCAGCTTTCCCGGCTACAGTCAGCATATGACAGCATAAGCGCTGGAAATGACGGCAAAGGAAATATTTCAGTATATGCCAAAAATGACGGAAAAGTTTCAAAGGTGAGTGTCAAGGCAGGAGATAATGTGGAGGAAGGCTCAGATATCCTGCAGATAACCGGAAATTCCACGGACGTACTGCAGGTTCTGGTAAAGGATAGCAATAACTATAACGTATATACGGACAATATAGCAGATGTGGGAGAGCGCGTATCACTTGAGCTGGACGGTACAACAATCTATGGAAACTGTATCGGTTTTGCCGGTTACGGCAGGGAAGCTCAAAAGGGATATATAAATCAGGATGATAAAGGTGTGCATATTACCGGAAACACAGATTCGGGATATGGAAATGCAGCATTTTATATAAAACTTGACAATGGAATACCGGATGATCTGACCAGGGCATCTGCTGTAAAGTTTTCTTATGTTTCTTTTAAAAAGGTGGTAGTGGTGCCGACTTCGATCATACACAAGCAGGTCAATCCTATGGACAAAGATGATATATCATACTATGTGTGGAAAATTGATGGGGACAGCGTGGTAAAGCAGCCGGTAATATTGGGCGATTATACATCAGGCAGCAATACACTTGTGCTTTACGGTATTGATGAGGGCGATGAAATATGTTTGGCTTCGTAATTAATAAATTAAAAAACAGAAAATGGTTAAATTTGTGTCTGCTTATGGGAGTGACTTTGTTTATAGCACTTTTTGTGTGCCACTCTATGTTTGAAAAGGGTGCGGGAAATCAGATACTCGACAGACTTTTTACGGATCATGCCACACAGCAGAATGAGTTTCCTGCACAGATGAGCCGCGAGGGAACATATGCGGTGGCAGATTATCCTGATTCGCAGTCAGTACTTGATAAGCTGTCAGGATACGAAAAGAAGTGGACTGAATATGTGGATATAAACAAGGTTTCCTCACAGCAGCTTATCACACTCCCAGGAGGACGCGCGGATACAGAGTTTGGAGGACCTAACAATTATTTTACAATAGGATATCTGCCGGGACTTTCGGAGTACGCGGATGTTGTAAAATCTCAGACTGACACAGCCACATTCGAATGCAGTATAAGCGAAAAGACAATGGATCACTACGGACTTGTAGCAGGTGAAAAAATCTATTTACAGGTACCTGATGGCAGTGGAAAAAAGGAAATTTCTTTCGTCGTATCACAGATCTGCCGTGAAAAAGATATAAACGATCCATATTGGGCCAAGACGCTTTCGGATATGGGCGATGTGATATTTGTTTCGCAGGATGTTTTTGACGAAATGATGCAGTATTACAGCGAGGACAATATTAGCTACAGTGATTTTCTCATGCTGGATTATACGCAGATCAACACGGAAAATGCCTCACTTTATGACGGGTATATGGAGCAGTTTAAGGATGCTGACAAGCTCTACAATGACAACATCCGTGATACGCTGGAGCGTTTTTTTACACAGCAGAAGACGATAAAGCTGATGCTTTGGGCGTTGGAGCTGCCGTGTCTTGTGCTTTTGATTTTATTTATAAGAATGATATCTGTACAGATACTTTCGCTCGAGCAAAATGACATACTTGTTTTAAGAAGCCGCGGTGCGACAAAATTACAGGTATTTATTTTGTACTTACAGCAGTCGGGAATAATAGCGTTTGCGGGCTGTGTACTCGGAATAGTACTCGGATATATAATGTGCCGGGCTGCCGCATCTACAGACGGATTTTTAAGATTTACGGCAAAGGATATAAGCACTTACAAATTTGTATGGCAGATGCTTGTCTATGCGGTGGCAGCGGCAGTTATCATGGTGCTGTTTATCACAGTTCCGGTGTGGAAAAAATCAAAGGATGCCATATCAGAGCGCAGCAGTAGGGGACGAATATCAAAGAAAAAGCCTCTTTGGGAGAAATGCTTTATAGACGTTATACTTTTGGCTCTGTCAGCATATCTGCTTTACAATTACAACAAGCAGAAGAGTACGCTTGCGATATCTGTTCTTGAGAACAGGAGCATAGATCCTGTCATGATACTGGACAATTCGCTTTTTATATTTGCAGCGGCACTTTTGTGCGTAAGACTTACCGGACTTATTATTCTGCTTGTGGACAGGCTCTTTAAAAAGCATTTTTCTCCGGCAATGTATGCATCATTTTTACAGCTAAAACGAACCAGATACAATCAGGGATTTCTGGCAGTATTTCTTATCATGACAGTGGCTGGCGGTATTTTTGACGCGAATATGGCGCGCACCATGAACAGCAATATGGAGCAGCGTATCGTCTACAATGTGGGCTGTGATGCGATATACAACGAAGATTTCAGACTCAGGATACAGTACAATAAAAATGGCTCTGTAAACTGGATGTATGACGAGCCTGATTTCGGTAAATACGAGTCGCTCAAAAATGAGGGCATCTGTGACGGTGTCACGCGTGTGCTTGAGGACGAGAGGGTAGACATTTCCGCAGGCAGTGGTTCGGTTTCGGATGCATATCTTATGGCGATAAACACAAAAGAATTCGGTGAGACTGCGAAATTGCAGAGTGGACAAAATGATGATATTAATGACGCTCACTGGTTCAATTACCTGAATGAGCTGGCAAAAGAGCCGGACGGAGTATCATTTCGTCAAATCTGGCAAAAGATCTGGGACTTAAAGTTGGTGACAGCTTAAATTACTCAAGGTATGTACCGGAGGCTGTCGATGAAGATCAGATCTACGCATCCGAGAATGTAAAGGTATGTGCCATAGTAAAAGGTTTTCCGGGCTACGAGCGTTACACCTATGAGACAGATGCAGACAAAAATGTGACCGAGCAGGAGAAATACCTGATCGTTGCAAATTATGCTAGGGTTGTGGAAAAGTTCGGCATGACACCGTACAGTGTGTGGATGAACCTGTCAAAAGGAAAAACGGTGGATGATATTGTGGGATATCTGGGCGGTGAGAACAGTGAAAATTCAGATAGTACAGCAGACAATTTAACAGACACTCAAAGTGAAAAAGTACAGAGTGAAATATACAGGAATATAACATCCGCGCAGCAGCTTATAGACGAGAATAAAAACTCAGCCACAGTGCAGATCACAAACGGTATGTTTACATTAAGTTTTATACTTTCACTGATAGTGTGCTCAGTAGGATTTTTGCTGTATTGGGTTATGACACTAAAACAGAGGGAGCTGCAGTTTGGTATATACGCGCAATGGGAATGAGAATGAGAGAGGTAAAAGCAATGCTTTTAAACGAGCAGATATTTTTATCATTTCTGCCGCTTCTTGCGGGAGCAGGCATAGGTATAACTGCAACAGCGATGTTTGTAAGGCTCATATCGATCATATATCTGCCGCAGAAACACAATATCGGAGTAAATGTATATATTTATCCATCTGATATGCTGGAGCTTACAGGAGTACTTTTCGTGGCTGTAGCCGTATGCTATGTGGTTATCAGCAGACTGCTTAAGAGTATGAAGATAGCACAGGCACTGAGGCTTGGAGAAGATAGTTAGCAGATAAAAATGATTTTGTGGTAGTCGGTAGAAAGTTTTTATAGCATAGTAAATGAGGTCGTGACATATGGAAAATGCGATAATTGCTCAAAATATAAAAAGATATTTCAAGGCGGGAGATGGTACAACAGTCCACGCACTTGACGGAGTATCCATGGAGATAAAAAAAGGAACACTTGCCATCTTAAAAGGGCGTTCCGGCTCCGGAAAGACCACACTTCTTAATATCCTTAGTGCGCTTGATATGCCGACAGAGGGAAGTGTGCAGTTTCTGGATAAAAATCTCGAGCAGATGACCGAGAAAGACCGGGAAATGCTAAGGCGGTATGAGATGGGATTTGTATTCCAGTCTATAGCACTAATTCCCACGATGACGGCATATGAGAATGTGGAATTTGCCCTTAGACTTGCAAAAAATAAACGTCAGATACAAAAGAATTTGACTGATATGGATAATGACATTGGAGATGCAAAAACCGATGTGATAAATGAGAATACGCATGACAAAGTATCAGAGCTGCTGGAGCGTGTCGGACTCTCAAAGCGCATGGATCATATGCCGGAACAACTATCGGGAGGTGAGCAGCAGAGAGTTGCGATAGCGCGCGCTGTGGTTCATCGCCCGAAGGTGGTCTTTGCGGATGAACCGACAGGAGCACTCGATACCGCTTCTGGATTTGAAGTCATGCGATTGTTCCGTGAGTTGATAGACGATGAGGACATTACAATAGTTATGACCACGCATGATCCGAACCTGATGGAGCTGGGAGATGAAGTGTTTGAGCTTAGTGACGGCATAGTAATTTAAATTAAAAGGGGGAAAAGTAGATGATAAACTGCGATGGACTGGTAAAAATATATGAGACCGACGATAAAAAGGTGATGGCACTGGAGGGACTTGACCTGACGGTGGAAACAGGAGAGATGCTTGCGGTAATAGGAAAATCCGGCAGTGGAAAATCCACCCTTTTAAATATGATAGGAGGACTGGAAACACCCACAGCGGGAGTACTCACTATTGACGGAAAAGACATTTCCACATATTCAGAAGCTGAAATGGTGAGATACCGCAGGGACAAGGTGGGCTTTGTGTGGCAGAAAAGTGCCAAAAATCTGTTCCCATACCTGACTGTGCTGCAGAATGTCGAGGCCGTGATGATGTTTGAAAATTCAGGTAATACCGGTAATTTAAAACACGGCGCTCATGATGAGAGCAGAGGAGAACATGTAAATAGATGCAGGGATAATAATAAAAGCTATGCCCTTAAACTGTTAAATGCAGTGGGATTACAGGAGCACAAGGATAAGCTTCCGGCTCAGCTATCGGGAGGAGAGCAGCAGCGTGCAGCGATAGCGGTGGCACTGGCAAATAAGCCGGATATACTGCTTGCGGATGAACCGACCGGAGCCGTGGATACAAGGACTGCTGATACAATCTATGAGCTGTTTCATAAGCTGAACAAAGAGCTTGGTATAACCATCATCATAGTCACACACGATATGGCACTTGCAGGCCGTGTAGACCGCACAGTGCTTATATCTGACGGAAAGGTAAGCACGGAGAAATTGAAGAAACACCCTGCAATGGAATATACGGTATTGGATAAGGCACACAGGATAAAACTCACTGATGAGATGCTTGAGGCAGCGGGGATAGAGTCTAATAAGGTCAGGGTTGATGTGCAGGATGGAAAGCTTGTGATATCGCGGATTTAAGACATATTAAACGTTTAGCGTTATAGAGCCTTTTTATCTTACGGGTTGGTATTGGCTCTTGCAATATCTTATTAAAATTTAGGGCATTTATGGTTATAATTATTTTGTTTGAAAAATACTGTGAGTCTGTCTATAATTGAGCTATAGATAATTTCAAGAGGTATAATACAATATGATAAAAATAGGTATTGAGTAGTTAAGTGCATCGTTCACGGGGTTATTATTGAAATATGGTTTTTGTCATGTTATTTTTATCTTGGAAATAAGCCTGCTAAATTTGTTGAGTACCATTCGTGTCATTCATGTATTTATGGTTGAAGATATATGGATTATAGGATATAAAGAAATTAACAACAGTTGAGGAGTCAGGAACGGTTGCAAACAGGAGTGACAAAATAAGGGGGAATATGAAGAAGAATTTAAAAATTTTATTCATACAATTATGTGTTTTGGCAATAGGCTGCTTTATCGGAGAAGCAGTTTTCGGCTTGCCCAAATGGCTTGGACTTGTGATAGCAGGTCTTATGTTTTATTTGGTATTTTTTATAATACAGATTAAAGGTGCTATGAGTAATATCAAAGCTGAAGTGTCAAGTGATGGCATAGCCGGAGCAAGAATATGCGGAGTCTTTATTTCTGCGATACTACTTGCATTTATATTGGGAATATATGTTTATCAAGCGGCTAATATAGCGATGACTATAGCCGGTGTGGTATTGCTTATATTACAGCGGAGAAAAATAAAAGGGTTTTTCTTTGAGAATCGCTGGGAGAATAATTTTTGGTTGGTGTATTTTGGTATTGCATTTATTATTTGTGGTATTTTTTCTGTATTTGCGTGTCTGGATATTGCACCATGCACGGAGCTTTGTGGTGTTTACAGGGCTATCGGTATCATAGTGTGGATTTTGGTGATTTTATGGACACTTCCGCCTGATACATGGTTGGCCAGATTTGCCACAAATAACTATAAGAGATATGAAGATAATTATGATTAAGAAAGAAAAATAGAGATTATTTTCTAATGAAAATTATCGGACAAAATAAGGAGGATAAATGAAAAAAATAGTTTCTAATTTGTCAGTGATGATTTTTGTCATAGGATGTGCAATAATGGAAATAACAACATGGTTTATTGATTCATATGTTATGTTTTATATAGGAATAATTATTGTTATAGTGGGAATTATTGGAATGATTATTCAAGGAAAGTTTAAGAAAGTAATTGAGTTTATTATAGAGTATTTTTAGAAAGTTTTGCTTTCAAACATTTTTACCACTTGATAGTTTATAGAGAATAAAAATAGATAAAAAGTTAAGAAAAGGAGAAAATGAAAGTAATGTTGCCTAATACTTGAACAATATCATGGGGTTGTCTATAATGTAGTAAAAAGAAAATGGAGTTTTAATAAATGAAACGATTTACAGCAATATTATTTACAGGCGTGATGATATTTACCCTTGCATCATGCGGCAAAAAAGCACAGGATACACCGACAGAGCCTGCAACAGAGACACAGGCTGCAACAGAGACACAGGCTGCAGAGAAGGTTGAGATGCCTACGGAAACGGAAGCCGTGACAGAGGTGGTAACAGAGGCTGCAAAAGACACGCAGCAGACAGAAGCACAGCAGGAAGAACAGACTGCCGAACAGCAGGACGAGGAGAAGAACAATTCAGGTGAAAATAATTCCTCTTATCAGTATGTAGAAAGAGCATCCTATGAGAATGGAGAATCAGTGTCACTAAATCCTTCATGGCAGTATGCAGACCATTCAGCGATAAATTCAGGCTGCGCGGTCATGTACAAGGCTACAGCAAACCGCAAAAACATAGTAGTAGGTGTCAATGCTGGACACGGTACAAGCGGAGGAACTTCGGTGAAGACACTTTGTCATCCGGACGGCTCGGCAAAGACCACAGGTGGTACAACAGGCGCAGGCGCAACAAAAGCAGTAGCAGTTTCAGGTGGTATGTCCTTTAATGACGGTACACCGGAGAGCTCTGTCACACTCCGTATGGCGCAGATATTAAAGGACAAGCTGCTTGCGGCAGGCTATGATGTGCTTATGGTAAGAGACGGAAGCGATGTACAGCTTGACAATGTAGCACGTACTGTCATCTGCAATAATGCGGCAGACTGTCATATCGCTCTGCACTGATGGTGACGGACTAAGCTACGATAAGGGCTGCTTTTACATATCAGTGCCGGGAGGTATAAAGGGTATGGAGCCTGTTGCATCGCACTGGCAGCAGCATGATGCACTTGGGGCAAGCCTGATAGAAGGACTGCGCGCTCATGGAGCAAAGATAAACGGTAATGGCTCAATGGCGATAGACCTGACACAGACCTCATACAGCACGGTACCGTCAGTGGATGTAGAGCTTGGCAACGCATGTTCTGACCACAGCGATGCCACACTTGAAAATCTGGCAGACGGACTGGTGCAGGGAGTCGAGGGATATTTCTAGAATATAAAGTGGAGATTTAGCCGGCTTTTGGAAGATGTGAAGAAATAAAGAAAACCAGTAAAAAACTCTTGACTTCTCACCAAAAATATTGTAGTATACGTTTTGTGCAAAACACAAGGGCTTGTAGCTCAGCCGGTTAGAGCGCACGCCTGATAAGCGTGAGGTCGGAAGTTCGAGTCTTCTCAAGCCCATCCTTGTAATAAGCGTATTATGAAAGCCACGGATTGCTCCGTGGCTTTTGTTTTATGTGTATCTACACCTGCACAATGCGTCCGTGTCTGCCCATTCCTTTAAAAAATCCCGCATTTATTCCATCATACTTTTTGGCACTGCACTCAGAAACCATGAGCTGCTGCTTATATTTGTAATCATCCCACTCGAGAATTGCTGTGACGTAGGGCTGTTCCTCCATTACACGCACAGTCGTATTTTTCTTTGAAAACACAGGGTATTTTCCGGTGTATCCATTTTGAAGCAGCTCCTTTTCAAGCGCTTTACGCTTTTCTTTTATGCGTTCATTTATCTTATTTCCGTAATTTCTCTCCGGATAATCCTTTGATGCCTTTATCACAAGCTTATAAATATACTGATAAAGCGGTACTCTTTTGCATCGGCTAAATGTCTGCTCAAAAGCTTTTCCGTTTTTTCACATGGATTTGCCCTGTAGCGTGCAATGAGCTTAAGATAATCAGTGTCCGAAACCTCCCTGCAAAGCTCCTCCATAATGTCTATTCCCTCTACACGCGCCGGAAAATGATACTCCATCAAATCGCCGGGTACCGGTGTCCATCTGCGAAATGGTGCAAAGTAAATAAGGCTCTGGATAAAACATTCTGTCTCGTTGCAGTATTCCTTTCCCATGTACATATACTTGTCTGCGATTGTTCCTACCATATATACGAGCATGCGCCACTGTTCCTGTCCCTTTACCCAGAAATGTCCTATTTCATGGTATTTAAAGCATGCCTCATGCACATGCAAATTATCAAACCAGAGTGTGATCACATTGTCCTGCTGGTGCAGAATGAGTCCATAACCTTTTTCACTTCCTAAAACCAACGATGCCAAAATGATTTCTTCCTCGCTATGATAATCGCCCTTTAACACTGCATTTTCCAAAGTCAGGTAGCATTCCACCGCATCATTCATGATATATGGGATTATATATTTGTCATCACTTCTGCATATATCAAATGAACCGTAATCAAAGAGCTCTGCGAGCATGTAAAATGCGCGTGGCATATCCTCTTTTAAGCCGGGAAGTGCTTTTACTAAATCCTTGTAAGCCTGCATTGTGGTATCCTTTCGTATAGGAAAAATGATAAAAAAATAAGAATTTCAGAAGTAATAAAAACCTCTGAAACCCTTGTAAATAGTACGGGCAACAGGACTTGAACCTGCACGGTCTCCCACTAGAACCTAAATCTAGCGCGTCTGCCAATTCCGCCATGCCCGCAAACACTTTGATAGTATATCATTTTGTTTCAGATGTGTCAACATTATCTATCACATTACGAAAGCGCCATTACGAAAGCGGGTTTTCTCCATCTGTTTTATTTTTCGGATAATCGTTTGAGTGTGCACTAATGACCTCATTAATCCAGTCTACACACTGTTTTTTTCCGTCATCTGTAAATGGAAAGGTATTGTCAGTCTTTTTGCTGTCGTCAGTCAGGTCAAAAATATACGGCCCCGGCCATATCCATGCATGAAATATTGGCTCACCCTTTTCCTCGGGTGTATCCTCGGTGGCTTCCTTAAGGACAGGCTCCTCACGCTTTATGAGAAAGCGCATGCCGTTCATCCAGCCGGTAAAGGTTGTTTTTTATAGTAGTTGAGATTGAGTGCATCGTCGTATGTAAGCATAGGTGGCTCCTTGATATATAATGATATGTAATTATACACCAAATATCCGTTTAATGCCAGAATGACGCCGGTACTTAACAATTCAAAGCAATCATGCACTGAAAATTAATATTTTAATGCGAAAAAAAAAATGAATAAAAATGTATAAATAATGCTTATAAGCTACATAAATTCCCCTTATTAATGAGTATTATAAAAAAATAACTAATTTTTATGCAAAAATGAAAATAATATAGGAAAATATATCCAATTGACAAAGTATGATTTCTGTGTATAATAAAAAAGAATTGTTCGCGTCAGAACGACAGTTGTATCAGACAGCAAGATTAGGGAGTGTGTAATGACAATGACGTCATTCGCACTTTTTTGCGTATTAGACAAAATACTTTGACGTGGTGCAGTGATAATGCTTTAAAAATAAAAATAATGCATTATCGATACAAATCCAAGAGGGAGAGAAAAATATGGGTAAGTACATTGTAAAGAGAGTTATTCTCGCGATTTTTACAATCTTCATTATCAGTCTTATTACATTCTTTGCCATGAATGCAATTCCGGGTGGTCCATTCAATTCGGAGAAGGCAAAGAGTCCGGCGGTAATGAAAGAGCTTGAGGCACGCTACGGACTGGATCAGCCACTTATAGTCCAGTACAAGAATTACATGGCAGGCGTGCTGCACGGAGATTTCGGTGTTAGTCTTAAGACAGACCGTCCGATCTCAGATATCATTGGGGAGAGCTTCCCGATTTCAGCGAAGCTTGGACTTTTAGCGGCGCTCACTGCGATAGTATTCGGAGTGGTGCTCGGTTCGATAGCAGCGCTGATGCGAAACAGGTGGCCGGATCGAGTTATAGTATTCTTCGTCACACTGATTACGTCGATGCCGTCATTTGTCATCGCTACGTTATTACTTTATTTCTTCTGTATAAAGCTTGGTGTGGTGCAGGCCTTCAGCTCAGGAAGCAACATGATATTACTTCCGGTGCTGTCACTGTCACTTTCACCGATGGCATATATTACAAGACTTACAAAGACTTCAATGCTTGATGCACTCGGACAGGATACATCCGTACGGCAAAGGCCAAGGGTGTACATCAGTACAAGATTATATTTGTACATGCGCTTCGTAATGCGCTCATTCCGGTCATCACATATGTGGGACCTATGATTGGTGGTATCCTCACAGGTTCAATGGTTATTGAGAGTATTTTCAATATCGGAGGACTCGGTTCCAAGTTCGTAAGCTGTATCACAAACCGTGATTACACAATGATTATGGCCACAACGCTTTTCCTTGCTGTTATCATGGTAGGCGCGAACCTCATTACAGATATTGTATACAAAGTGATTGATCCACGTATTAAGCTTGATTAAGGAGAGATAAAGATGAAAGATAATATGAAGAGAGCTCCTTTCTCCACACAGATTGACCTTAGCAAGTTCGATATGAAGGATTTTGCCAAGGCATCAGATGAAGAGAAACGCCAGCAGGAGGTTATGGGTGAGTCAACTACCTTCTTTAAGGATGGTCTTAAGAGACTACGCAAAAATCCACTGGCTATGGGTTCTATTATAGTTTTGGTTTTACTTATTTTGGTTATTCTTCTGGCACCAAAGATTGTGCCTTACGGCTATGCAGATATCGTTAAGGGTGCACAGAACTTAGGACCTTTCCAGTACAGCGATGCTGAGCAGGCACAGATTGATGCAGGTGAGAAGCTGTTCCCACACATTTTTGGCACAGATGAGCTCGGAAGAGACTATTTTATCCGTGTTGTTTACGGAGCTCGTGTCTCGCTGGGAGTCGGTGTGTTTGCATCACTGCTTGTGCTTATAATCGGTATCATTTACGGTTCCGTATCAGGCTTCTGCGGTGGCAAGGTAGATATGGTTATGATGAGAATAGTAGATATCATTTATTCATTGCCGGATATGCTGCTCATAATTTTACTCGCAGTTGTATTAAATGAGGTGCTAACACCTGTAATAAAGGGTACAGTGCTTTCAAAGCTCGGTGTCAACATGATTGCACTTTTCATAGTGTTTGGATTGCTTTACTGGGTAGGAATGGCAAGACTTATAAGAGGTCAGATTCTTACCATCAAGCAGAATGAGTACATTCTCGCAGCAAAGTGTATCGGAACATCATCAGCCCGCACTATCAGAAAACACATTTTACCGAACTGTCTGTCAGTAATCATCATTACTACAGCGCTTCAGATACCATCAGCCATCTTTACTGAGAGTTATCTGTCATTTATCGGACTTGGTGTTTCGGCTCCTATGCCTTCACTTGGTTCGTTGGCAAATACAGCGCGTGGCGGACTCCAGAGCTACCCATTGCGTCTTATTTTTCCGGCGCTTACGATTTGTATCATTGTTCTTACATTGAATCTTATCGGTGACGGTTTAAGAGATGCATTTGACCCTAAATTATCGAAATAGTAAGGAGTGAGTAAGATGGAAGATAATAAGTTTGTTCTTGAAGTATCTGATCTGCACACTACCTTCAAGACCGATAACGGAGACGTATCAGCTGTAAATGGTGTCAGCTTTAAACTTGAGCCGGGAAAGACTCTTGGAATCGTAGGAGAGTCAGGCTCAGGAAAGTCAGTTACAGCATATTCAATCATGCAGATTCTTGCTGAGAATGGTGCCATCACAGGCGCTCAGTAAAATATAAGGGTGAGGATATCACCAAATTGAACAAAAAGAAAATGGCAGATTTCAGAGGAAAATGCTGTTCAATCATTTTCCAGGATCCTATGACATCGCTTAATCCGGTATTTACGGTAGGCTACCAGCTTGAGGAGGCAGTGCTTCTTCACACAGACCGTACAAAGAAGGAAGCAAAGGAGCGCGCTATAGAGATGCTCACGCTTGTAGGAGTAAATGAGCCTGAGAAGCGTGTAAATCAGTACCCTCATGAGCTTTCCGGTGGTATGAGACAGCGTGTAATGATAGCTATGGCATTAGCCTGTGAGCCGGATATCCTTATCGCAGATGAGCCGACAACAGCTCTTGATGTGACTATCCAGGCACAGATTCTTGAGCTTATGCAGTCACTGCAGGAAAAGCTCGGCATGGCAATCATCATGGTTACACATGATCTGGGTGTCATTGCTTCAATGTGTGATGAGATCATAGTTATGTACGGCGGCCGTGTGTGTGAGAGAGGAACAGCAGATGCCATATTCTACAGCCCGGCGCATGAGTACACAAAGGGACTGCTTCGTTCAATCCCTACAAAGACCAATTCAAAAACCAGGCTTGTTCCTATCGGAGGCACACCAATCAATATGCTCAACATGCCAAAGGGCTGTGCATTCTGCCTCGCTGTGATGCCGCTATGAAGATATGTCTCACCGAAAAGCCGGAGGAAATCTGGGTTGGAGAGGATCATCTTGCAGCATGCTGGATGAATATTAAGAATATGATGGAGGAGGGAAAATCAAATGAGTAATGAGACAAATAACAACGAGTACCTGCTCAAGGTAGACCATTTGAAGCAGTATTTCCCTGTTCATGACGGATTTAAAAAGATGGAATTAAAGGCAGTCGATGATGTGTCATTTGCCATAAAGCCGGGTGAGACGCTTGGACTTGTTGGCGAGTCAGGCTGTGGAAAGACAACCGTAGGACGTACTCTTTTACGTCTGTACCAGCCTACAGCAGGACGCATTGAGTTCGACGGCAATGTATTGTTTGACAGTGAGAAGAAGATAGATGTGGATATGCATCCTTACCGTAAGCAGATGCAGATGGTATTCCAGGATCCGTATTCATCACTCAACCCTCGTATGACGGTTGAGGATATCATCGGAGAGCCTCTCGATGTGCACAAGCTTTACAATAGCAAGAAAGAGCGCCATGAGATGATTATGGATCTCATGGAGACAGTTGGACTAAACGCAGACCATGCCACACGTTATGCACATGAGTTTTCGGGTGGACAGAGACAGCGTATCGGAATAGCAAGAGCGCTTGCAGTAGATCCGAAGTTTATCGTATGTGATGAGCCGGTATCGGCACTTGATGTTTCAATTCAGGCCCAGGTAGTCAACATGTTTGAGGATCTGCAGAAGGAGAGAGGGTTATCATACCTGTTTATAGCGCATGATCTGCTTGTAGTGCAGCATATCTCCGATAGAATAGCTGTTATGTACTTAGGTCATATGATGGAGCTTGCAGATGCTGATGAGCTGATGGACAATCCAATTCATCCGTACACGCAGTCGCTGCTTTCAGCGGTTCCGATTCCGGATCCTGAGACTGCCAGACACAGCAAGCGAATCGTGCTTGAAGGAGATGTTCCTTCACCTCTTCGCATGCCTAGCGGCTGTCCGTTCCGTTCGCGCTGTAAATATGCGACAGAACAGTGTGCAGCAGCACGTCCGGAGCTTACAGACAGAGGAAACGGACATATGGTTGCATGCTTCAACCGCTAATATAAGGTTTTTACCGGCATATAGCTTAAGCCACATGTGCCGGTTCTAACATAAATTTATTTTTCATATTAATTAATTAGGAGGAAGAAAGATGAAAAAGAGATTAGTAGCACTTACTCTTGTTGCAGCTATGGCACTTGGCATGACTGCTTGTGGAAGCAAGAGCGAGAGCAAAATATCTACTAACGACACATCTGCTAACGGCACTTCTCATACTGCTGTATCAGCAGGCGTAGACTGGACAGGCTATGATGAGTTAGTAGAATCTATCCGTACAGAGACAGATCTTGCAAAGCGTGCAGAGATGATGCACCAGGCAGAGGATATGCTCATGGATACATGGTGTGTTATTCCACTTTACTACTACAATGACCAGTATATGCTCAAGGATTATGTAACAGGCGTATACTCAACAGTAGAGGGTATGAAATACTTCTACAATGCAAAGAACACAAAGAATGCCGGAAAGTTAAACATCTTCATGGCATCAGAGCCTGATCATATCGATCCTGCATTAAACAGTACTGTTGACGGCGGATGTCTTGCAGTAAACAGCTTTGAGGGTCTTATGCGTTACAACGCTGAGGGCAAGCTTGAGCCTGCATGTGCAGAGAGCTATGAGGTTTCTGAGGATGGCCTCACATACACATTCACAATGCGTGACGGTCTTAAGTGGTCAAATGGTGATGAGCTTACTGCAAAGGATTTCGAGTGGTCTTGGAGGAGAGCTGCAGATCCTAAGACAGCTGCAGATTACAGCTACCTTTGCGCAGTATTCGCAGGATATGATGATACAAAGGGGCTTGCTGCTGATGATGTAGTTGCTTCTGATGATGGAAAGACTCTTACAGTCAAGCTTAAGGCAGTTACACCATACTTCCTTGACTTATGTGCATTCCCATTCTTCTTCCCTGTAAACCAGAAGTCAGTAGAGGGAAATGATGACTGGGCAAACGATGCAAGCGACAAGTTCGTTACAAACGGTGCATTCACACTCAAGGAGTGGAAGCATGATTCAAGCATGACATATGTTAAGAATCCTAACTACTGGGATGCTGACAATGTAACAGTTGATGAGATGAACGTAATGCTTACATCTGATGATGTTTCAGCTTACACAGCTTACCAGAACGGTGACCTTGATTTTATTGATTCAATTCCTACAGCAGAGATTGAGGCAGCTAAGAAGACAAGCGAGTTCTACACAGTTGACAACCTTGGAACATACTACGTAGGCTTCAACATTAACTCTAAGCTCTACTCAGAACTTGGATTAGATGCTGACCAGGCTAAGGTATTCAGAAAAGCAATCTGTCTTCTTATCGATCGTCAGTACATTATCGATACAATCGCCCAGGGCGGACAGAAGATTGCCACAACATTTATCCCAGAGGGCGTTACAGATGGTAACGGTGGCGAGTTCAAGAACAAGGACTATTACGGCACAGATTACGATAAGAACTTTGAGGAGGCTAAAGAGCTTCTTGCTTCTATCGGATTATTAGATGAGAGCACAGGCCAGGTAAACCAGACTGTCGAGTTCTCATACCTCGTAAACAACTCAGAGGCCAATGTAAAGATTGGTGAGGCTATCCAGGCTGATCTTTCAAAGGTAGGTATCAACTTAAAGGTTGAGCAGCAGGAGTGGAACGTATTCCTTAACAGTCGTAAGGACGGACAGTTTGATTTCGCCCGTGAGGGATGGCTTATGGATTACAACGATCCAATCAACATGCTTGAGATGTTCACAACAAAATCAGGTAACAACGATATGCAGTTCGGTCGTTAATCTGATTTTGCTATCATAACAAAGCCGCTCGTGCCATTTGCACGACGATGCGAATAACATGCAGAGTATATAGGAAGTCATACAGCTATTGTATGGCTTCCTTTTTTGCGATTAAAGTAGGCTTTTCAGAGCGAAAAAAGGCTCTTTAAAAAAATATGATAATGGTGTAGAATTGTTATTATATAGTTTTAGAATGATGTTTGAGGGTGTGTGATGATTTTAGGACTAAGTGATACGGAAAAGAAATTTAAGACAGCGATGGATACGGCGGGTGCCGACATGACAGTGGTCAACAGCTGGCTTAAGCTGTATGTCAAAACCAAAAAGAATTCCTCCGGTGTTGCAAAGCGCTATTATGGCGTGAAGACAGGCTTAAGCAGCCTGCTTTCAGATTTAAAGGAGCTTGAGCAACAAGTTATCGGGTATTGTGAGCTCACAGGAACAGACCGGAAGCACTTTGGAGAGCTGATAAAGGCTTGCAAAGCGAAAAGCGGCATGTTTGACGATGAATTTTTAATCAGCAAGGTGGACACGGATTTTCACACGACTCTGGACTCTGTTGTAAAGCAGGGGGAGAGATATCTGTCATCCTTTGACAACGGTATCATTTTACAGAGTGAGATAGAGAATCTGATACACCTGACAAATGAGGGGCTTGAAAGGAAAAAGCCTGATTTGTTTGCTCTGTCATATTTCTATCTGGGGCACAACAACAAAGAGCTTGCAGAGCTGAATTTCACACAAAAGACTAAGAGAGTGCATGAGATATATTACGAGGAGTTCTGGAAGGATATATTAAAGCAGCTTGAGGCATGTGTGAAGCAGGCTGAGGCCATAAACGATAAGTATGAGGGCACGACAGACCGGCGCACGGCAAGGATACTGTCGGAGCTTAATCCGCTGCTTGTGGGTGTTACAAAGCAATGGGAGCCGGAACAGACAGCAGAATACATACTGCGCGATATGTGCAGGATATTCAGGGATTGACATAGAAAATGCAGATTGATAAAGGAGCAGAATATGGATGTTATAATTTGGGCAATTATCTTAGGAGCTGTTTTTTACATTAACAAAAAATCAAAGAGCGCAGGCAGTAAAAACACGCAGCCAAACAAACCGAGACCGCAGCAGAAGCAGATACAGCAGATATGGAACAGCATGCAGAATACAGTTCAGTCGGGTATGAATGCATTGAACCAGACATATCAGCAGAAACAACAGCCACAGATGCAGCAGAGAGCACATCAGCCTCAGAGACCACAGATGCAGCAGAGAGTACAGCCACAGCAGAGACCACAGCAGAGCAATCCGGATATAGTGCAGAGGGCCGTGAAAAATAACGCACGCTTTGCGGATGATACGACACAAAAAGAGCTTGAGGCTATGCACGGACATAGCGAGGCACAGCAGAGGATGGCTCAGGAGCACTCAAGAAACTGCCAGACACTGCATACCAAAGCGGCAGACGGTGCAAAGATTATAGAGGCTGAGACACAGAGCATGTTTGGCAGTGTTGAGGATCTGATTGCCATGGGATACAGCGGTAATCTGGAGTTTGAGAGAGATTTCCTTGGAGAAGGCTTAGACATGATTAACAACTTTTAAATAATAGGAAAAGAGGCAGAAATGATGGACAGAACACCAAAGCCCGGAGAGCTTTACAGGCACTTTAAGAATAAGCTGTATCAGATAGTTACAGTGGCGACACATTCAGAGACAGGGGAAAAGCTTGTGATTTATCAGGCTTTATATGATGATTTTGGGATATACGCCAGACCACTCGACATGTTTGTAAGCGAGGTGGACCATGAGAAATATCCTGATGTGAAGCAGAAATACAGATTTGAGAAGATCACACTTAAGGATAAGCCGGAGGATATGTCGGGAAAGAGTATCTCTTCCAACAAGAGTATCTCTTCCAACACTAATGAGATTGCAGCTAATGCACCTGAAGCTGTGAGTGTTCAGACACAGGCATGTTATGAGCCGGCACCGGATGCAGATGAAGGCCAGGCACCGGATCCGCGTTTGCTGGAGTTCCTTGATGCGGATACCTTTGAAGAGAAGTACAATATACTTATTTCAATGAGGGATATCATAACCGACCGCCTTATAGATGACATAGCGGTGGTTATGGATGTTGTAGTTCCTGAGGGTCCATTGCAAAAGCGGTATGATGATTTAAAGAATACGATAAAGACCAGGCAGTACTATGAATTTTCCAATCGGCTCAGATAGCTGTTGTGATATTTGCCGGATTCAGTGACATCCTCGCCAAACCAGTCAGGCGCTGTGAATTCATTTGCTGCGTCGACAGAGTCGAATTCAACCTCCACGAGTGTAAGAGGAGCCAGATCACCCTCAAATACATCAAGCTCTGCGGTCAGACCACCGTCAAGAGGTATGAGATAGCGTGTCTTTTCGATGAGACGACCGTCAATCTTTTGGACAAGATGGTCGTAGGCTTCTTTTGTGAGAGGAAGATTGTACTCCTCGCGCACCATAAGACCTGCTCCCTTGTAGGTCATATAATAGCTGTCATTTGAGCGTCTGACTCTGACAACAGGCGAGGTGCACAGATAGCCCTGGGCGATTTTTTTGCTCGCGTAGCTGTCTAAATTGGAAGGAAGCTGTTTAAGTAAGTATTTTCTTTCGATTTCCATGGTATATCCTTTCAGGTTACTGGTAGATTTATAGTTACGGTTTATATTTTTGTTTTACCCTCATATCATTTATATATGATTATAATGACCGGTATTTAAGAATTCAAGGACGAACCGCAGCTTTTTATAGTATTATCAAAGAAAAGTAAAGGAGAAAAATATGATTAAAGTAGGAATTTTTATGGCAGACGGCTGTGAGGAGATTGAAGGACTTACAGTAGTAGATATAGTTAGAAGAGCAAAGCTTGAGATTGAAACCATATCAATCACGGAAAAAGCCGAGGTGACAAGCTCTCATCAGGTGACATTTAAGACAGATACCACAAAGGCACAGGCTGATTTTGACAGCTACGATGCAATCGTACTGCCGGGAGCATGCCGGGTACATTAAACCTTGGCGCGGATGAGACCGTAGTAAAGACAATTAAGAGATTTGCCGCTGAGGGAAAGCTTGTTGCAGCGATATGTGCAGCGCCTAGCGTGCTCGGTGAGAATCATATACTTGAGGGCAAAAAAGCTACCTGTCATCCGGGCTTTGAGGAAAAGCTGCTCGGTGCACAGTGGCTTGAGCAGCCTGTAGTTGTGGATGGCAATGTGATTACAAGTCGTGGAATGGGAACAGCTATTGCGTTTGCACTCGAGCTTGTCAGATACTTCACAGACGATGCCACAGTAGAGCATATTCGACAGGGGCTGGTATACTAGACCGGCAAGCCCCTGTATTATAACAAAAGAGGTCACACACCAACCCATGGTGCGCGGCCTCTTTTTATGCTTGCATTTGAAGCGTACATTTGAAGCCTGCTATTGCAGAGCTTATTTCATCTGCTGCTCCTGCTTCATGATCATCTGCTTGACCATCTCGCCACCGATTGAACCGGCCTGCTTAGAAGTAAGGTCACCGTTGTAGCCCTCTTTTAAAGGAACTCCAAGCTCTGAAGCAACCTCTTCCTTGAAACGGCTCATAGCCTCTTTTGCCTCCGGTACAGAAGCCTTTTTACTACTTGATGCTGCCATAATGCAATACCTCCTTTTAAAACGTTATACACAAGCTGTATGTGTATGGAAATATTATGCCGTAAAATGACAAAAATATGTTTTGGTATTGCTGACAATTTATGGAATTATACACAAAAGCAAATTTAATGTAAAAAACACTGGAAATAGTGGATTTGTTGTGTTATAATCATCCAATGACTGGGCTTAGCAGTTTAAAAAGCATGCCCACATTACATTTGATGTACATACCATTCATATATATTTTTAAGGAGGATAACGATTGACATGAGTGTACAGGTTGAGAATTTAGAGCATAATATGGCGAAGCTTACTATTGAGGTAGCAGCTGAGGAATTAGAGAAAGCATTGGATTCTGCATATCAGAAGCAGAAGAAACAGATTAGCGTACCTGGATTCCGTAAAGGAAAAGTGCCAAGAGCTATGATTGAGAAAATGTATGGAGCAGGTGTGTTCTACGAGGATGCAGCAAACATTCTTATGCAGCAGACATACGCAGGTGCGGTTGACGAGAGCGGTGTTGACATTGTTTCACGCCCAACAGTTGAGGTTACTCAGATTGAGAAGGGACAGCCTTTCATCTACACAGCAGAGGTTGCTGTAAGACCTGAGGTTACTCTTGGTAAGTACATGGGCGTTACAGTTACAAAGATCGACACATCAGTTTCTGATGAAGAGGTTGACGCTGAGCTTGAGAACCAGAGAAACAAAAATGCAAGAACAGTTACAGTTACAGATCGTCCTGTAGCAGAGGGAGATACAGCAGTTATCGACTTTGAGGGATTTGTTGACGGAGTAGCTTTCGAGGGTGGAAAGGGTGAGAATCATCCATTAGAGATTGGTTCACACACATTCATCGATACATTCGAGGATCAGTTAGTAGGAAAGAACACAGGCGATGAGGTTGAGGTCAATGTAACATTCCCTGAGAAGTATCAGGCAGCAGACCTTGCAGGAAAGCCGGCTACATTCAAGGTTAAGATCAACGAGATCAAGGCTAAGGAGCTTCCTGAGCTTGATGATGAGTTTGCACAGGATGCAGCAGGTGTTGATACATTAGCTGAGTACAAAGAGGAAATCAAAAAGAACCTCACAGAGAAGAAAGAGACAGAAGCTAAGAAGACTAAAGAGGATGAGGCTATCCAGAAGATTATCGACAAGTCAAAGATGGATCTTCCTGAGGCAATGATTGAGACACAGTGTGAGACAATGGTTGAGGAGTTCGCTCAGAGAATCGCACAGAGCGGTCTTACAATGGAGCAGTACTTACAGTTCTCAGGCATGACAGTTGACCAGCTTAAGGATCAGGTTCGTCCTGAGGCTACAACACGTATCCAGAGCAGCCTTGTACTTGAGCAGATTGCCAAGGAGGAAAACATCGAGGTTACTGATGCAGATATCGATGCTGAGGTAGAGAAGATGGCTAAGGCATACGGCATGGAGGCTGATAAGCTTAAAGAGTACATGGGAGATGCTGAGAAGGAGTCTATGAAGAAAGACATTGCTATCACAAAGGCCGTAGATCTTATCATGGACAACGTTAAAGAGCGTGCAAAGGCAAAGAAAAAGGCTGATGCAGAAGAGTCTACAGAAGAATAAGATTTTGAATCAAGATTTGATTGACTGGCTCAGAAGCCTATTTTCTGAGCCGGTCTTTTGAGCTTTTATAAAGGAGGTATTTTATATGAGTTTAGTACCATATGTCATTGAACAGACCAGCAGAGGAGAGCGCAACTACGACATTTACTCCAGATTATTAAAAGATCGTATCATTTTCCTTGGAGAGGAAGTAAATGAGACAACAGCCAGCCTTGTTGTTGCCCAGCTTTTATTCCTTGAGTCCGAGGATCCGAATAAGGATATCCACCTTTACATCAATTCACCGGGTGGAATGGTTACAGCAGGACTTGCTATTTACGATACTATGCAGTACATCAAGTGTGATGTTTCAACAATCTGTATCGGTCTTGCAGCAAGCATGGGAGCTTTCCTTCTTGCAGGCGGTGCAAAGGGCAAGAGATATGCTCTTCCAAATGCAGAGATTATGATTCATCAGCCATCTGGCGGTGCAAAGGGTCAGGCTACTGAGATTCAGATTGCTGCAGAAAATATTTTAAAGACAAAGAAGAGATTAAACGAAATTTTAGCAGCCAATACAGGCAAGCCATACGAGACAATTGCAGCTGATACAGAGCGAGACAACTATATGTCAGCACAGGAAGCCGCAGAGTATGGTCTCATAGACAGTGTAATAACAAACAGATAATCAGAAGTTAGATGAATTTAAGAGGGTACCCCATATGGGATGCCCTCATGCAATAAAAGGAGTTAATAATGGCAGGAAAAAACGACGGAAAGATTCGCTGCTCATTTTGCGGTAAGACACAGGACCAGGTAAATCGTTTGATTTCCGGACCTAATGGAGCTTTTATCTGCGATGAGTGTATAGATATATGTGCCGAGATTCTTGAGGAAGAAGGCGTAGATGGCCATGAGGACAAAAGCAGCGCTAAGGATGATATAAATCTTGTTACTCCGGAGGAGCTTAAGGCGTTTCTGGACGATTATGTAATAGGACAGGACCAGGCAAAGAAGGTGCTTTCGGTTGCTGTTTACAATCACTATAAGAGAGTTCTGGCAGGTGATACATCAGATGTAGAGCTTCAGAAGAGTAATATTCTCATGCTTGGACCTACAGGCTCAGGAAAGACACTTCTTGCGCAGACACTTGCCAGAGTGATAAATGTTCCATTTGCTATCGCTGATGCTACAACACTTACAGAGGCAGGATACGTAGGTGAAGGATGTGGAGAATATCCTGTTAAAGCTTATTCAGGCGGCAGATTATGATATCGAGCGTGCAGAGCATGGGATCATTTATATAGATGAGATAGATAAAATTACAAAGAAATCAGAGAATGTCTCAATCACCAGAGATGTGTCAGGCGAGGGTGTACAGCAGGCTCTTTTAAAGATTCTTGAGGGCACAGAGGCATCTGTACCGCCACAGGGCGGCAGAAAGCATCCACAGCAGGAGCTTATACCTATTGATACTACTAATATACTTTTTATCTGCGGTGGAGCATTTGATGGTCTGGAAAAAATTATCGACAGTCGTATGGATACATCATCTATAGGCTTCAATTCAGATGTAAAGTCAAAGACAGAGCTCAATGTAGGAGAGGCGTTTAAGCATGCACTTCCACAGGATTTTGTAAAGTTTGGATTGATTCCTGAGTTTATCGGACGTGTACCTATTACCGTTTCTCTCGAGGCACTCGACAGGGATGCACTTATCCGTATACTTAAGGAGCCTAAGAACTCGCTTATCAAGCAGTACACCAAGCTTTTTGAGCTTGACGGAGTAGGGCTTGAGTTCACAGACGATGCAGTAAATGCCATCGCTGACAAGGCACTTGAGAGAAAGACAGGGGCCAGAGGACTTCGTGCCATCATGGAGGCTGTTATGCTTGACCTTATGTATCGTATACCGTCAGACAAGAGCATCAGCAGATGTGTAATAGACAAGGATATCGTTGAGGAAAACTTAAAGCTTGATGGTGATTGCGTGCCTGAGGCATATATCGAGGAAAAAGCGGCATCGTAAGTACATGGCGGTATTTTACAAAAGATACAGCATCGGATAATATAAATTGCACAGCGGTTTGTTATGCATGGCTGTGTAATAATACAGGAGATATAAGTGGAAGAACAGATTATGAATATGCCTGCAGTAGCGCTGAGAGGGCTTACTATTCTGCCGGGGATGATTGCCCATTTCGACATCAGCAGAGAGCGCTCCCTTCGTGCTGTCGAGGAGGCTATGGAGCAGGATCAAAAGATTTATCTTGTCACACAAAGGAATGTGGACAGTGAGGACCCGACTCAGGAAGATCTCTATCAGATGGGTATTGTTGCTGATATAAAGCAGGTTGTCAGATTACAGAATGATGTTGTGAGAATACTTGTAGATGGAATAAGCCGGGCAGCATTGCTTGGCTTTACCGGTAATGAGAAGTACCTTGAGGCAGAAATCTGTTATTGTGATAGTAATGCAGACAGCCTGCCGGAGGATCTCAGGGAAGCCATGCTTCTCGGAGTCAGAGAGGCTTTTCACAGATATGCGGCAGTCGTCGGCAAAATCAGCAAGGAGCTTATCAGACAGATAGATCAGTATGAGGATCTTGAAAAGCTCATTGATTATGTAACCAACAATCTGCCGGTGTCATATGAGCTTAAGCAGCAGGTGCTTGAGGCAGAGGATATCAATGACAGATATCAGGTTATAGTATCATTACTTCTCTCCCAGGTGGAGGTTATTTCCATAAAGAATGAGCTTCAGAAAAAAGTAAAGGTTCGTGTGGACAAGCATCAGAAGGAGTATGTGCTTCGTGAACAGCTTGGTGTGATACGTGAGGAGCTGGGCGAGAATGCTGACTCGGAGGCTGATGAATATGAGAAAAAGCTATCTGAGTTAGATGCGCCTGACTACGTAAAGGAAAAGACGAAAAAAGAGATAAAGCGCTTTAGAAATATGAGCAGCAGCTCATCAGAGAGCACAGTTGAGAGAGGCTATATAGAGACTGTACTTGAGCTTCCGTGGAACAAGATGTCTGTGGACAACAAGGATCTTGACCATGCAGCACAGGTGCTCGATGATGATCACTACGGATTAAAGGATGTTAAGGAGAGAATACTTGAGTTTCTGGCAGTCAGAAATCTGACAAGCAAGGGAGAGAGTCCTATAATTTGTCTTGTAGGTCCTCCGGGAACAGGAAAGACAAGCATAGCCCGTTCAATTGCGTCTGCACTGGAGAAGAAATATGTGCGTATTTCTCTTGGTGGTGTGCGCGATGAGGCAGAAATCCGTGGACACAGAAAGACATATATCGGCGCTATGCCGGGCCGTATAGTAAATGGCTTAAGACAGGCCGGCGTTTCAAATCCTCTCATGCTGTTGGATGAGATAGATAAGGTGTCAAGTGACTACAAGGGTGACACATCAGCCGCTCTTCTCGAGGTGCTTGACAGTGAGCAGAACTGCAGATTCAGGGATCATTACATTGAGATGCCTGTGGATTTGTCGGAGGTGCTTTTTATTGCAACGGCAAATGAGGTTTCAGGCATTCCAAAGCCGCTTCTTGACAGGATGGAGCTTATCGAGGTGTCAAGTTACACTGAAAATGAGAAGTTTCACATAGCAAAGGAACACCTGGTTGAGAAGCAAAAGAGCAAAAACGGAATTAAAAAGGAACAGCTTACGATAACAGACTCTGCCCTAAAGGATATCATCAGGCTGTACACCAGAGAGGCCGGAGTCAGAAGCCTTGAGAGGACTATCGGCAAGCTGTGCCGCAAGGCTGCCAGGGAAATCTTTAAGGACAGCGAAGCTGCTGTAAAGGTTACAAAGACCAATCTTAAGACGTATCTGGGCAATCCGAAGTACAGTCCGGAGAAGAAAAATGATCACGCAGAGGTTGGAATCGTTAGAGGCCTGGCATGGACCAGCGTGGGCGGAGTCACACTCGAGGTTGAGGTGAATGTGCTGCCGGGCAAGGGTGAACTCGTGCTCACCGGTAAGCTTGGCGACGTGATGAAGGAGTCGGCACAGGCGGCACTTAGTTATGTGCGCTCAATAAGCGAAGGATATGGCATTGATGCAGAGTTTTACACGAAGCATGATATCCATATACATATCCCGGAGCGCAGTGCCAAAGGACGGACCATCTGCGGGTATCACTATGGCGACAGCATGCTCTCAGCCATTACAGACAGACCTGTCAGGGCAGATGTAGCCATGACAGGTGAGATAACACTGCGCGGCAGGATGCTTCCGATAGGAGGACTCAAGGAAAAGCTGCTTGCAGCCAAGGTAATCGGAATAAAAACAGTGTGTATTCCAAAGGATAATGAAAAGGACCTGGAGGAGATTTCAAAAGAAATAACAGACGGCATGGAAATCGTGCCGGTGGAGAGATTTTCACAGGTGGAGAAGATAGCATTTGTAAAATAAGAATGAGGAAGAGATTATGGTAATTAAAAGTGTTAATTTAGAGACAGTTTGCGGAATTACAAGCACAATCCCTGACAATGAGTATAATGAAGTGGCATTCGCCGGCAAGTCAAATGTAGGCAAGTCGTCACTGATCAACGCACTCATGAACAGAAAGTCACTTGCCAGGATCTCTTCACAGCCCGGCAAGACACAGACCATCAATTTTTATAACGTCAATGACGCCATGTATCTGGTCGATCTGCCGGGCTATGGCTATGCCAATGCCAATATCGAGATAAAAGCTAAATGGGGACAGATGATAGAAAACTATCTTCATACCTCAAAAAAGCTTCAGGCAGTGTTTCTTTTAATAGATATAAGGCATGAGCCATCGGACAATGATATCATGATGTATGACTGGATGGTAAACCAGGGCTTTGCACCGATCATCATTGCAACCAAATCTGATAAATTGAAAAAAAGCCAGATTGCCGCACACATAAAGACTATCAAGGATGTGCTTCATGTGAAGCCGGGCACGGTAGTTATACCGTTTTCGTCCATGTCAAAGGAAGGCAGGGACGAAATCTGGAATCTCATAGATTCACTCGTGTTTGACGAGGATACGCTTCTTGCCATGAAACAGGAGGAAGAAGCAAAGCGCGAGGCAAAATCAGCTGCAAAAAGAGCCGCTGCATCACAGCCGCACAAAAAGGAGCGCTGGAAGAAGACCGGAAAGCCGGTTGCCAAAAAGACTAAAGAACGCAGAGATAAGGCCAAGAGCAAAAAAAGCGTTAATAATCATAAAAAGAAATAAAGTTATAGAAAGAAAGGCGAATATTTAATATATGAAGAATAAATGCAAATTTGTAGGCATTATGTTTTTGTGTATATTGATAGTGTGTACGCTTGCGGTAATGGCATATGAACACACAGCAGGTATGAAAGGCGCTGCCGGTGGAGCATCAAATGCTTCGGGCAATACAAAAAATACTGACGAAGCTGACGATATACTTACAGTCGTGACATCCTTCTATCCAATGTATATTGCAGCTTTAAACATAGTGGATGGTGTGGAAGGCGTGAGACTCGAAAACTTAAGCGAGCCACAGACCGGTTGTCTGCACGATTTTCAGCTAACACCGGAGGATATGAAGCTTTTATCCACAGCCGATGTTTTTGTAATAAACGGAGGCGGTATAGAGTCGTTTATGTCTGATGTGGCAAAGGCGTATCCGAAGCTTGATGTGGTGGAGGCTTGTGAGGACGTGGTGCTTCTTTCAGAGGATGATGCAGACAGTGACCATGATCACGATGCAGATGCAGAATCGGACAGTGACCACGACCATGATCACGAAGCAGACACAGAATCAGACAGTGACCATGAAGCAGATATAGAATCAGACAGTACGCATGAGCATGACCACGGTGATGAGAATGCCCATGCATGGATGAGCGTGCCGCGTTACCGCACCATGGTTCAGACAATCGCATCCAGCTTGCCGAAAAGGATGCAAAGCATGCTGATGAATATTATGCAAATGCAAAAGCATATGATGCAAAGCTTGCAGTGCTTGAAGAAAAGATAAATAGCCTAAAGAGTCTTACCAATGGACAGAATATCATCATATTCCATGAGGCCTATGCGTATGTAGCTGATGATTTTTCCATGAATGCATGCTATCTGTTAGACCTTGACGAGGAGCGCTCAGTCAGCGCAGGTGAGATAAAACAGGTAATAGGTGCCATAAAGAATGACGGAGTGTCGGTAATACTAGCCGAGGAACTCTACGGAAAGAGCATGGGAGATACCGTATCGCGTGAGACAGATGTGCATGTGATTTATATCGACCTCTCAACAGGGGAGAGTACGACAAGGACAGCTATCTTTATGGTATGGAGCACAATATAGAGCTTATCAAAGAGGCATTTACTAAATAAAATTGGAGAAAATATGCGGAAAATAATACAGCCATGTGGCTTTCATTGCATAAAAATAAATAACCTTGGAGTGAGCTTTGGAGAGCAAACAGTGCTTGAGGATGTAAATATGCACATACACTGTGGCTCCTTCAATGTCATAATAGGCCAAAACGGTGCAGGAAAATCTACACTCATAAAGGCGATACTCGGCGAGATACCTCACACCGGTACGATTGAGTTCAAGGATACTAAGGACGGACATATGGCTAAGCTTAAAATCGGCTATGTGCCGCAGTCTGTCAATATCGAGAAAAATACACCGGTCAGCGTGTATGACCTCATAGCAAGCTATCAGTACAATTATCCTGTTTTTCTGCCAAAGAGCAAAAAGATAGAGGCAAAGATAAGGGAGACACTCGAGGTATTTGAGGCTGAGGAGCTCATCGACAAGCAGGTGTGCAACCTCTCGGGAGGACAGCTGCAGAGAGTGCTTCTTTCCATGGCAATCATGGACGAGCCGAATCTGCTGCTGTTGGATGAGCCGGTGTCCGGAATAGACCAAAACGGCATGGAGCTTTTCTATAAGACCATGGATTATTTAAAGACACACTATGACCTTGCAATCATACTGATATCGCACGATTTGGACTATGTGGCAAAGTACGCAGACCATGTTGTGCTGCTTGATAAGACCGTTGCAAAGCAGGGGACTGTGAAGGAAGTCTTCGAGAGCAAGGAATTTGAGAGAATTTTTTACACAGGAGAGGAATCCTGGGTGAGAGAGGAGGAACACAAATGAATATAACCTCCTGGCTTCAATATGATTTCATGAAAAATGCCCTTATCGCCGTGCTCATCATCACACCGCTTTTTGGCATAATGGGAACCATGATTGTAAACAAAAAGATGGCATACTTTTCAGATGCACTCGGACATTCAGCACTTACAGGAATCGCTGTCGGAGTGGTATGCGGCATGGCAGACACCTCGCTTGCCATGGTGATATTTGCGATAGTGTTTGCACTTCTTTTAAATAAGATAGGCAGTCTGAACACTGCATCGACAGATACCATTATATCGGTATTTTCATCGTGCTCTGTGGCGATAGGTCTTGCGATACTGTCAAAGGGCGGCAATTTCAGCAAATACTCAAGTATACTGGTGGGCGATGTACTAAGCATCACAAAGACTGAGATAGTTTATTTAATTGTGATTTTTGTGGTCACGATAGTATTCTGGGTGCTTTGCTTCAATAAGCTCAACGCCATATGTATACACAGAAGCGTGGCAAAAAGCAAGGGTATCCATGTGCGTCTTCTGGATAATCTGTTTGCGGTGCTTGTAGCACTCATAGTTATGCTATCCATCAAGTGGATAGGTATACTTATAATAAATGCTCTGCTTATATTACCGGCGGCTTCATCAAGGAATATTTCGGAAAATATGCGTGAGTATCATTTCTTTTCAGTGATATTTTCAGTATTTTCCGGTATAGTCGGCCTCGCAGTGTCATACTACACCAATGTGGCAACAGGTCCGATGATAGTGATTATTGCATCGGTAATATATTTTTCGACATTTATATTTGGCAGAAAATTGAAAAAATAACGGCAAGGGCTATAAGAAACAGAATATGATATATTAGAGGGACTGCGCGCAACGTGCGGTCCCTTTTTAGGTTAATTTGACTGATGAGATGTAAAAATTAACAATTAAATGAGAATATTTAAATTTGCTCTTTTTGGCAGGGTGTGTTATAATCCTTGTATACAAAAAACAGAGGTAATACAATATGGGTAGTAATAACGATATTTCATTAAAAGCATTAGCCAAGATTAACCTGGGGCTGGATGTGGTGAGGCGCAGAGAGGACGGATATCATGAGGTCCGCATGATTATGCAGACCATTCAGCTGTATGACAGGCTCGATATCAAAAGGACACAGGAGCCCGGCATACAGATACAGACCAATCTGTCTTTTCTCCCTGTAAACGAGAACAATCTCATATATAAGGCTGCAAAGCTTCTGATGGATGAGTTTTCTATAACTGACGGTGTATCAGTGAAGCTGGACAAGCGTATTCCTGTTGCAGCAGGGATGGCGGGGGGCAGTACTGATGCGGCAGCCATGCTTATAGGTGTAAACAGGCTTTTTTCACTGGGACTGACAAAGAGACAGCTTATGGAAAGAGGTGTGCAGATAGGTGCGGATGTACCATACTGTATTATGAGAGGTACGGCGCTGGCCGAGGGCATAGGAGAGGCGCTTAGTCCTCTTCCTCCAATGGTAAAGTGTCCGGTGCTTATTGCAAAGCCGTCCATCTCGGTATCCACAAAATTTGTGTACCAGAATCTGAAGCTTGATGATACGACTATTCATCCGGATATAGACCGTCTGATAGATGATATAAAGGCTAAGAATCTGCATGATATCGCAGCGCATATGGGAAATGTCTTAGAGACAGTGACCATACCAAATTATCCGGTGATAGATGAGATAAAGAAGCATATGCTTTCAAATGGCGCGGTAGGAGCCATGATGAGCGGTAGTGGTCCGACGGTTTTTGGTCTGTTTGACGATGAAGATACTGCAAAGAAAGCGTACAAAGCCATGAGAAGCTCACATCTTGCCAGACAGGTGTATCTGACATCTGTATACAATAATCGCAAATAACGTGATATCCGGATAGCACAGCGGGTGCTTTATAGTTACTTTTTTTTCTTATATGTGAGAATGATAATACAAGAGATAGGAGAAGTTTGATGACTGATAATTTAACTTTAAATATGGATGCATATCTGCCACTGCGTGATGTGGTGTTTAATACACTTCGTGAGGCAATTTTAAAGGGTGAGCTCAAGCCGGGAGAGAGACTTATGGAGCTGCAGCTTGCGTCAAAGCTTGGAGTCAGCCGTACACCTATACGTGAAGCAATCAGAATGCTTGAGCAGGAGGGGCTTGCAGTCACAATGCCGAGAAAGGGCGCAGAGGTTGCCAAGATGACTCTTAAAGATATGGAGGATGTGCTTGAGGTGAGAGAGGCTCTCGATGAGCTTGCAGCCAAAATAGCCTGTAAGAAAATCAGTGATGAGCAGCTTGCGAATCTAAAAACTATAAAGGACGAGTTCAAGAGGAGCATGGACTCAGGAGATGTGAAAAAGATAGCTGAAGAGGATGTGAAGTTTCACGATGCTATCTATGAGGCGACCAACAATGCGAAGCTTGTATCTATGATGAACAATATCCGCGAGCAGATGTACCGCTACAGAGTGGAGTATTTAAAGGATCCGAAGAATTATCCGATGCTTGTTAAGGAGCATGATGCCATCTACAGGCGCTTGAGGCAAGAAATATGGAGCTTGTGACTACAGAAATGCATACACATGTGGCAAATCAGGCGGTTGCTGTGAAGGCTGTGATACAAAAGCAGGATGAAGAGAAGAAATAAAACAGAATATAACAAACCAAGGGCTGCCGATTGCACTGATGTGTGAACGGTGGCCTTTTTTAGTGGCTTAGTTAGTAGCTTAGATAATAGCAAAAAATAAGTAATCAGGGATATTTGTAGGAATGTATGGTCATACTATATCAGGGATTTTAAATCTGACGGGATTTATTGGGTATATAGGAGAGTTAAAGATGACCACAAACATAGATGAGAACATAAAAAGCTTCAGGCAGATATATTCTGACTGCTCAGATATCAAGATGCAGGAGATGTATCTGGGGCGTGATGCCTCAATAAAGTGTTTTGTTGCTTATATTGAGGTGACATGTGAAGGCTCCGGTATCAATAACAGTGCATTTGGACGATTTACCTCATACCTTGAGGGAATAGACAGACAGCAGGTAAAGGAAGTACTTGACAAAAATCAGGCAGCTCTATCTGAATTTGCACATCTGCACACGGTTAATGAGGCGGCCCAGATGATGCTGACAGGAGACGTGATTTTTTTTGTGGATGGTTATCCGGATGCCTTCAAGCTTCCTGATAAGGGATATCCTGCCCTGTCAATTCAGGAGATTGATTCGGAAAAGGTCATAAGAGGCTCCAATGAGGGCTTTGCTGATTCCATAAAGATAAATACAGCGCTTATCAGGCGCAGGTTAAGGAGCACACGCTTAAAGTGTAAAGAGGTGAAAAAGGGACTTCGAGGACACAGCAATGTGGACATACTATATGTGAGAGACCTCGTAAAACCGGGGCTTGTAGAGGATGTGGAAAGAAATCTGGACAGCTATGTAATAGACCATGTGGGGGATTCGGGAGTCATTGAACAATTTGCTGAGGTGAAATGGTATTCGCCGTTTCCACAGCTTCAGACCACAAAGCGGCCGGATGTGGCGGTAAATGCGCTCCTAGAAGGGCGGGTGGTGGTGCTGTGCGATAATTCACCGATAGCGATAATATTGCCAACCACCATGAACAATTTTTTAAAAACCGCAGATGATTACTATAACAGAACGATAGCGGCAAGTTTTGCCAGGCTGATAAGGTACGTGGCTGCCTTTATGTCATTTACATTGCCGGGGCTTTATCTGGCGGTCACAAATTTTCATACACAGATACTGCCGACACCACTCATACTGGCGTTTTATGAAGCCAGACTCGGCTGCCCGTTTCCGCAGCTCATAGAGGTGCTCATGATGGAACTGTCCTTTGAGCTGCTTCGCGAAGCCGGCATAAGACTTCCCGGAGCAATGGGAAACACGATAGGCATAGTCGGAGGCCTCATAATCGGACAGGCAGCAGTGGATGCAAATTTAGTAAGCCCTATAGTGGTCATTCTTGTTGCATTCACCGCACTCTGTTCGTTTGCCATACCGAGTGAGGAGTTTGCATTTTCATTTAGGATACTCAAATTCGCTGTAATAATGATGTCGGCATGGCTTGGATATTTTGGATTTTTAATAAGTCTGATGGTGATACTTTTGCATCTCGCAAAGCTCAAAAGCTGTGGTTACCCATACATGATGCCATTTGTGGGCAGCGAGCTGACAGGCGGCGAGGATGAAAAGGACAGTATCATACGATTTCCGCTTCGCAGACTATGGAGGCGGCCTGTATTTGCAAGAGAAAAGGAGTGCAGAAAGCTGAAAGGAAATAAGGATGACTAAAAATATGAGCACAAGCTACACATTTGCACAAAACGAAAGCATATCGCCCCGCCAGCTATACAGCTATACGTCTTTAATCTGCTTGGAGTCGGCACACTGGTGCTTCCAAACAATCTGGCAAAGCTTGGAAAGTATGCTTTTATCTCAATCGCACTCGGAGTTTTCATGGCATGGCTATTTATGTGGATAGTAAGCGAGGTACGTGAACGCAGGAAAACAATATATGACAGAAGCATTGAAAAAACAAAATATGCGAAAATGTTAATTTATGATTTAATTATTGCGATATACGAGCTGTCACAGGCCTCATTTCTTGCATGGATATTTGTAAAGCTGATACGTGACAGCCTTATACCGGATGAGTCATTTACAGTTGTACTCCTTGTGATAATGGCGGTATGCGCTTATGCGCTAAGTGGAGGAGTGGAGTGCCGGGCCAGGGTATACGAGGTAGTATTTTTCTTTGTGCTGATACCGCTTGCTGCTATGCTTTTGTTTGCAATATCGGATGTGAGATTTGACTATCTGATGATTAAGGACAGAGTCGGTGTGGACTTTGGCATAGCGGATATATTTGCGGGTGCATACTATGTGTTTGCAGCATCCATTTCCGTGTTCAATATACTGTTTGTAAGGGAACGCACTGCCTCACAGATACGAGGGAGTGTGAGTAAAGCAATATTCACATATGCAGGCATTCTTTTTTTATTGTATGCAGTATTGCTTGGAAACTTTGGAAAATATTCACTGTCGGAAATAGAGTTTCCGGCTGTCGTACTGATGAGTGATGTGCAGATAAAAGGCAGCTTCTTCAAGAGGGCAGATGCACTGATGCTGTCGGTGTGGTTTTTCACGCTGTTTTCAGTACTCAATATGAGCCTTTATTATGCGGTTTTAAGATGTGAGAATTTTGCTGAAAATACGGGAAAAATTATATTTACATTTAATAAAAACCGGCATTCCTGCAGCAATAAGCAATTTGGCTCTGACAGACAGAAAAGCCATGACAAGGAAAAGAGCACTATGAGAAGCTGGTGCATCATTTTTGTCATAGCAGTCACAGTGACCTTAGCATATATTCTTGAAAGTGGAGATGAAATCGTGAAAAAATATCTTGGATTTTTATTGTGCATAGCGATACCGGTCATAGTAGTGCTGACGATAGGTCTCATGCTCACCGGCTGCAGTGCGGTGGAACTTGAGGAGCGCTGTTTTCCGACACTTGCGGCGGTCGATATTGTAGATGTAGTTAGCCACAGAGATGTTTCGGCAAATGAAAATAGCGGATATATAGAGTTTTATTATAACATGGACAAATCCTACGAACCGGAATATGCAGATGATATCAAAACAGCAGTGGACAGCTTCGAGGATCGGCTGTCACAAAAAGCCGATACCAATCATTTGAAGGTGATTTTAATAGGAAAAACACTTAGAAAAGATAAAGCAGCTTATTCAGATTTCATGGAATATTGCAAGACATCAAAAAATTTCCGAGAAACACATATGTGTGCATAGCAGATGATATAAATGATATCTTTGATAACATGGGTGATTATTATGAGCAGAAAATAAATAAGGAGAATCATGAGGATGGTGAACCGATAATTACACTTGGCACCTTGCTGGATGACTATACGAATGAAATTCATGAAACCCGGTAAAATTTTCAAAAAGGATGAATAAGCTCGTCAAATAAGGCAATACTTGTTTACATGAGAAAGAAAATAATAATAACAACCATAGCAATAATATCCCTTACGGCAGTGATAGCTGCAAAAAATCATACACCTGCCGCAAACACCAATAGTATAGCGTGTACAGCCGACATGCAAAAATCCATCGCCGACAAAATCCTGCGTTTCCACGTGCTGGCAAACAGCGACAGCGAAGCAGACCAGAATGTGAAAAAGCAGGTGCGCGATGCAGTAGGGGCTTACATAGAGCCATATCTGCTGGAGTGCGAAAATATCGAAGAAACCAGAGCCACCGTAAATGACCATATGGACGAAATAATAGCGGTATCAAAGGAGACGCTTGCAGCAAACGGTTTTACATATGGCGCATCGGCAGAGCTTACACACACCGATTTCCCGGAAAAGACGTATGGAGACTATACATTTCCTGAGGGAAATTACGAGGCGCTTGAAATAACACTGGGCGATGGAGCCGGTCATAACTGGTGGTGCGTGCTGTATCCAAACATGTGCTTTAGGGGCAGTGTGTACGAGGTGGTGGAGGACGAAGCAAAGGAAAATCTTAAGGAGGTACTCACTCCGGACGAGTATGAGAGCATATTTGACAGTGGAAAATATGAAATAAAACTAAAAATCCTTGATATTTTCAGATAAAACAGTTAGTATATTCATGCTGAAAAAAATATATTAAAAGAAAATATGTGATGAGAAATTATTTAAGCGTGAATTAATTTAGATATGCAAGAGGATAAGGAGAAAGAAATGACAAAGGATGTAGTAGTATCATTAAAGGGCTTACAGCTCGCACCGGACCAGCAGTCGGATGCGGTAGAGGTGATTGCCCGGGAGAGTATTATATAAGAAATAACAAGCACTATGTGCTTTTTGAGGAGATAATGGAGGGTGAGACCCAGACACTCAAAAATATGCTTAAATTCAATGAAAATTATCTTGAGTTCACCCGCAAGACCTATGAGTGTACATATGATATTTGAGAAGGGAAAGAAAAACCTGACATATTATTATACACCGTTTGGAAGTATCCAGATAGGTATTGATGCCACAAGCATAGAGGTAAAGGAGACTGAGGACGAGATAAGGGCAGAGGTAAAGTATGCACTTGATGTCAACTATGAATTTGTAGGCGACTGTCACATCAATATAGCTGTGAAGAAAAAAGGAGCAGCAGTCAAAATTGCATAAAAGTCTGCCAAGCCTATGGGGTAAAAAATATATAAAGCATATATGGATAGAGCATATAAAAAACAGAGCATGTGAGGATGAAAGCCATCCCACATGCTCTGTTTATGTACATGAAAATTAAATCATGATATTATTTCTGCTTAGCCTTTTTGGCAGCCGCTTTAGCCGCTTTTCTTTCAGCCTTTGCAGCCTCCTCAGCCTTGAGCTGTTCGTTGGCCTTGCTGTAGTTTTCTGCCATTCTTGCACGGAAGCCTTTTTTCTTCTTAGGCTTTTCAAGAGGTCCTCTGATACCGCGGACAGCTGTGATGTAGATACCGCTGACAGAAGCCTTAACCTCTTTCTTTAAAGGAATCTCATCAAAAATCTGCTCGTCTGCGATAAGAGTCATGACTCTTGGTCCGACCTTGGCCTTGACTACAGGCAGCTTTGAGCGGCGCATAAGCTTTGGTGTCTGCTCAATAATCTGCTGTGGGAGACCGGCATCCTTTAGCTTCATACGCTTTTTGTCAATGATTAGCATATTGACAGTCTGTGATGCTGCAGCTATCTGCTCGTCCTGCTCTTCCTTTCTTTTTTGTGCTTTTTTACCGAGGATTGTTAATACTATAAATGCTACCACAAGCACTACTGCGATAACAATAAGTACGATTAATGCTGGATTCAAAACGTATCCCTCCTAAAAATTTGCTTATTTAAATTAATTCTATCAAATATGCTAAAAAAAATCAATCTTTATTGCAAGAATAGGTAAAACCGTAGTATAATAGAACTATATTTGGGGAAAAGTCTTTAGAAGACGCAAAGGGGTACTTATTAATGAAGAAAATTGCTCTTCTGGCTGATGGCTGGAGAAGATATGTAACATATTCGTGGGTTGAGGGGATCATGGAAGGCTCTAAAGAGCTGGGACTGGATGTGTGCCTGTATTTTTACAACACCAACGGAACCTGGAGTCAAGATCCAAAGTTTAACAAAGGCGAGTATGCGCTGAACGATTTGCCTGATTTAAACAGCTTCGACGGAGTGGTATTTGACTGCACCAATACGATCAACCAGGATGAGATACATTATATGGTCAGAAAGCTTCAGTCGGTAAATGTGCCGGTAGTGAGTATCGGGTATAAGGTTGATGGGTTTTACTATGTAGGCAACGACAATAAGAGGCTGTTTCGCAAGATGATGGATCATATGTACTATGAGCATGGCTGCAAAAGCTTTGTGTTTGCAGGTGGTCCGCCGTATCATTATGAGAACAGAATGCGTTTTGAGGCTTTCAAGAAGGCTTTAAGTGATTATGGCATACCACTTACAGCTGATATGTACATGTTTGGTGATTTTGATTATCAGACAGGTGTCAGGTATATGAGTGATTGGCACGAGAGCAAAAAACCGTTACCGGATGTGTTTTTATGTGCAAATGACAATATAGCAGCAGGGCTGTGTGCGACAGCAGAGGTTCTCGGATACAAGGTACCACAGGATTTTAAGGTCACAGGCTTTGACAATCTGGATAAGGCTGCGTACTTTAACCCACAGATTACAACAGTGGAGCACAACAGGGGCAATATAGGCAGAAAAGTTCTTGAGATATTTAAGGCGCTTTGGAATGGCACGGGCGATGCTTCTGATAAATACCTTGATTCTGAGTTTATCCCGGCTGAGAGCTGCGGATGCCCTAATACCGGCAGAGTGGATTATCGTAATTACATAAAGAATATTATCAAAGGCTCCGTTGCAAAAGAGCAGGAGGAGGATGCAGTAATGATCCTCCAGAAAGAGCTCGAGGAGTGCAATGAATACTATGATTTGTTTGAGAGATACTCTGACTATATACAGAGCATGAAGTGTGACGGAGTGTATGTGGTCGGTGTTTCTGATCTGGCAGCTGCAAGGAACAATGCACACTTTAGGAAGCATGGCTATGATATTGACGACGAGGTTGTACTCTATGCGGATGACAATGACAATGGAAAGCTTGAGTTTAAGAGTGTAAATGACCTTATGCAGTACATGCAGAGTGTAGATAAAAACACCTGTTATATGTATTACTCGCTACATTTCAGGGACGAGATAGTGGGCTATGTAATACTCAGGAATCCTGAGTTTTTGTACGACCATCCTGAGCAGTTTGATATACAGTCTGCCTTGCTCAAGAAGCTTGAGAATCTTTTTAAGCAAAAGGTACTTGAGAATACAAATAATGAGCTTAAGAATCTCTACAACCATGATGCGCTCACAGGTCTATACAATCGTGTGGCATGCAATGAGATGGTCATTCCTATGTTTGCTGAGCTTGAAGACCAAAATGTCGGCTGCACCATAGTATTTCTCGATGTGGATGATTTTAAGGACATAAATGATACATACGGACACAAGTACGGTGACGAGCTTTTAAAGACTGTGGCGAGGGTGCTTGATGAGCAAAAGCCTGAAGGAAGTATGGTATATAGATTCGGTGGAGATGAATTTATCGTGTTTATCCCCGGGGACAGGCATGACACTGCTGAGAAGTATATAAAGCGCGTGTATGATATCATGGAGCAGCATAGCCTGTTTATCAGTCACGGCATCATATATACGAAGCCGGGCAGTGGTAAGAGCTTTGACGATTATCTCGTAAGTGCTGACACAAAGATGTATCAGCTTAAGCAGCAACACAAGCAGAAAAAGGATAGCAATTTCTTAAAGGGAGTGGATATTTCATCCGTTCCTATGATGGTTGACAATAATATACAAATAATGGATAGGGAAGGTCATGTGTGCAGGGTATTTGATTTTTTAAAGCTGAATAATGTAAATTCAGTCCGTCTGCGCATATGGAATGAGCCTGATAAGGTGCCGGAGTCTAATGGGTATTGCAGTCTTACATATGTTCTCGAGATGGCTCATGTCATTAAAAAATACAAAATGCATTTTCTGCTTGATTTTCATTATTCGGATTACTGGGCAGATCCGGGACAGCAGAATAAGCCTGATGCGTGGAAGAATTTGAGCTTTGATGAGCTGAAGGAGCAGTGCACAAGTACACATATGATGTGCTATACAGATTAAAAATCATGGATTGTGCGCCGGATATGGTTCAGATTGGCAATGAAATAAGGAGTGGTATGCTGTTTCCGGATGGTGCAGTGCCACAGTACAGGCAGCTGGCTGAGCTTGTAAATGAGGGAATCAGAGCTGTCAGGGAGCTGCTCCCGGAGACAAAGGTCATGATTCATCTGGATCAGGGAGGCAGATATAACTGTATTATGCCGTGGCTTGATTCTATGTTTAATGCGGGCCTGCTGCCGATTGACGCGATTGGCCTTTCCTTTTATTCGTTTTGGCATGGTACCTTCATGGATTTGAAGGATACTATGAGCAGGATCATAAAATTATATAATCTGCCGGTTTATATTGTGGAGACAGCTCATCCGTGGAGGCATTGCAAGGGAGATCATATCTCGAAGGAACTCATGGAGACTGCAGGCCTTGATGCAGGCAGCGCAGAGCAGAAGAAGTCTCTTGAAATAATCATGCAGATAGCAGCAGAGGTGTCAAAGGATACCGGAAAGACCGGTGTATACTACTGGGAGCCTGTCGGTGTGCCTGGTAAAGGCATGGGAACATGGTTTGAGAATATGGGTATGTTTGACGAGCATGGCAGGGCTTTGCCGGGCTGGGATGCAATCAGGGACTTTGATCCGAAAAATCCTCCGATTAAAGAGCTTGATAAGTATATTGAATCACTTTATGAGTATGAAGAAACACCGGAGGTGGAGGATTTCATGAAGCTTCTTATGATTCATGGAAATCTAATCTCAAATCCTGAATTTAAGGATGGATTTAATAATTGGCAGATTGAGACAAGTCTCGAAGAAAGACAGTATACACTGGGGAAGGATGGAGTGTTTATCTCTTCGGATGCCAATTTTGACTATTCGATAAGCCAGACGGTGGATATTGAATATACCGGTGAGTATATAGCAGCGGTTGACTATAGAGGAACCAATACAACAGGTGTCGAGGTCGAGCTGTTTATGGATGTGGAGGATGAAAGCGGCGTTCATACATATACAAGCGACATTTTCCCGGCTGATGTCAGATTTGTGACATATCTGCTTAAGCCGGTAAGGCTGCAAAAGAATGCCAGGGTGACAGTAGGGCTTAGGATGCATACTCCTCCGGTGTTTGCAAAGATAAAGAAAATTTCACTCGTTGTAATTTAACCTGATATGTGATATTGTAGACAGGTATAGTGTTTTGCGAATGCGTTTTTGCCGTGGCAGGGCATTGTACATATAAATAACATGACTTACAGATTTCAGGAGGATCCCAATGAGTGAGAAGAAGAATACAGGTAAGAAGCAGTCATAGCGGTGATTGTGATTGCACTTATCGTGGTAATTATTGCGCTTGCTGTTGTGATAAGCAACAAGAGCAAAAAGGATGGCTCAAAGAGCGCAACAGAGGCAGGCACCGAGGCCGGCAGCGAGACGATGCGAAGCGGACAGTTTGACATAGACTACGCAAAGCAGGTTACAAAGCTTGCAGACTATTCAGGCGTTGCAATTACTGTCTCAAACGATTATGAGATAAACGATACAGCAAAGCAGACATATCTGACCAATGTGCTTCAGTCATATGGTGCAGATGCGTACAAGCAGGTTACAGATCGTGATACAGTTGCAGATGGCGATTATGTCAAGGTTGATTACACAGGATATAAGGATGGCAAAGCATTTGATGGTGGTTCTGCTACAGATGTGATGCTTGATGTGACAAATAACAGCCAGGTCGGCGGTTCATCCTTTATTGATGGATTTACAAAGCCTATAATCGGAGTCAAGGTGGGTGACAAGGTTAAGGGTGACGTGACATTCCCTGAGGATTATGGCAATGACGACTTAAACGGACAGACAGTTACATTTGAGTATACAGTAAAGGGCATTTACTCAGCAGATCCTGTTGCACTTGCTGATATGACAGACGAGCAGGTTAACACAGTGTTTGGAAAGGCCGGAGTGACAACTAATGCCCAGCTTACCACACAGATTGAGAAAGATTTGAAGCAGCAGCTCTACAGCGCTGAGGTGGACAAGATAAAGAGCTACATGATTGAAAACAGCACAGTCGAGATTCCTGATGAGTATCTACAGGACAGACTCAATGAGTATATTGCTTCATTTACCAAAGAAAATGTCAAGGATGGACAGACACTTAAGAAATATTTAAAGTCCAACTACAACATGACAGTGGATCAGGCCACAGAGAAGTGGAAGGAGAATCTGACAGACCAGATAAAGACAGAGTTCATCTTTGGACTTATCGCTGAGAAGGAAAATATCAAGATGGATGATGATGCCTTCAACAGCTATGTGGATTACATCGTATCAGCCAGCAATGGTCAGTTCAGCAAGGCTTCTGAGGTATACAAGTATTTTGGAAGCGGACACAAGGATGAGGGAAAGACATACCTTAAGAACCAGTACCTTGTAAACAAGGCTATTGATACAGTCACAGAGAAAGCAAATGTGACATTTGAGGATGGCAGTGCAGCGCCGGATACTTCAAGTGGCAGCGCGGATGCCGAATAATAACGATAAATATGCTGTCTGTGGTGATGCGCAGGCAGCTTAAATGGAGGATTAGATAATGGAACTTACAAACATACGCGAGATTTTCCGCAACAAGGACAAATTCGCTGACAAAGAGGTGACTATCGGAGGATGGGTCAGAAGCAATCGTAATTCAAAGAATTTTGGATTTATCGTGGTAAACGACGGTACATTTTTTGAGCCAATCCAGGTTGTATACGGAAATGGCTTAGACAACTATGATGAGGTTGGCAAGATCAATGTCGGAGCTGCAATTATCGTAAGGGGTACTCTTGTGCTCACTCCGGATGCAAAGCAGCCATTTGAGATTCAGGCTACTGAGGTGACTGTTGAGGGTGCATCCACACCGGATTATCCTCTGCAGAAGAAGAGACATACATTTGAGTATCTTCGTACAATCTCACACTTAAGACCTCGTACCAATACTTTTGAGGCAGTTTTCAGAGTGCGTTCACTCTGCGCATATGCTATTCACAAATTCTTTCAGGAGAGGGATTTTGTGTACGTGCACACACCGCTTATCACAGGAAGTGACTGTGAGGGTGCAGGAGAGATGTTCCAGGTGACCACACTTGATTTGAACAATCTCCCTATGACAGAGGAAGGAAAGGTGGATTTCTCAAAGGATTTCTTTAATAAGCCTACCAACCTTACTGTTTCAGGACAGTTAAACGGCGAGACATATGCTATGGCATTCAAGAATATCTACACCTTCGGACCTACCTTCCGTGCGGAGAATTCAAACACCACACGTCATGCGGCAGAGTTCTGGATGATTGAGCCTGAGATTGCTTTTGCAGACCTTGAGGATGATATGATGCTTGCAGAGAGCATGCTCAAGTATGTTATCAACTATGTGCTTGAAAATGCACCTGAGGAGATGGCATTTTTCAACAATTTCGTGGACAAGGGACTCCTTGACAGATTAAGAAATGTTGTTGAAAATGATTTTGCCCGTGTGACATATACAGAGGCTATAGATATCCTTTCAAAACACAATGACAAGTTTGATTACAAGGTATCATGGGGCTGTGATTTACAGACAGAGCATGAGAGATACCTCACAGAGCAGATTTATAAGCGCCCTGTATTTGTCACAGATTATCCGAAGGAGATAAAGGCCTTCTACATGAAGCTGAATGACGACGGAAAGACTGTTGCAGCAGTTGACTGTCTTGTACCGGGAATCGGAGAAATCATCGGTGGAAGCCAGAGAGAGGATGATTACGACAAGCTTCTTGCCAGAATAAATGAGCTTGGACTTTCAGAGGATGACTACAAGTTCTACCTTGACTTAAGAAAATACGGCTCTGCAAGACACGCAGGCTTTGGATTGGGCTTTGAGAGATGCGTAATGTATCTTACCGGCATGGGCAATATCCGTGACGTTATCCCATTCCCTAGAACAGTTAATAACTGTGAACTGTAATCACGAATGAATTTCATACATGAATAATTACCGCCCTCTGCACATATATATGATGTGTGGAGGGCGTTTTTTATGTGGAGAAAAATCAAAGGTCCTGTTATAACAATATGTATCATGCATCTTACGGCGCTTTTGTGCCTTATCATACTTTCCATAGTACAGTGCTTTGTCGGCATGGCGGAGTGGATAAGCTTTGCACTCTCAATGGCGGTCAATATAGTGGTGGGGCTTGTGTGCGGATTTTTGCTCAAATGCTGCTTTCACCGCAGACGTTTTATCAGGGTGACGGTCGTAGCATACTGGATAACGTATGTGATAGCAACAGTGGTCATAGATATAGGTGAATCCAAAAATATTTTCGAGCTTTTGATAATACTCCTTCTGGTAATGTTTTCAGCGCTTGTTTTTCGCTAAAAAAAGGACTTTTCATATTGATAATGCTGTGATATAATGTTGAAAGCAAATATGATGTGTCAATGAGACATCGTTAAATGAAAAGGAGATAAAAATGAAACACGTAAAGACATTAAATACAAGAAAATTACAGAACACTGTTAAAAAGGGCGGATGTGGCGAGTGCCAGACATCATGCCAGTCAGCTTGCAAGACATCTTGTACAGTTGGAAACCAGACTTGTGAGCAGTACAAATAGTCATAGGTGAAGCGGATTTAAAGAGTGTGCGCTGATAGGTGCACACTCTTTTCGCAGTGGTAATTTTAAAATGTGTATAGAAAGAGAGGAATATTGTAGTGGTTCATCAGTACAAGAACAACGGCTATAATATTGTCTTAGATGTCAACAGTGGCGCAATCCATGTGGTGGATGATGTCACATATGACGTTATTGAGCTGTTTGAGGACAACTCAGCTAAGGAGATTATTGAAAAGCTTGTGGACAGGTATCCACAGACGGAGATAGAAGAAGCAATACAGGAAGTAAATGAGCTTAAGGATAATGAAGAGCTCTTCACAGAAGATACATACAAAGAACGTATCATAGATTTCAAGAAGCGCCAGACAGTTGTAAAGGCACTTTGCCTTCACATAGCGCACGACTGCAACCTTGCCTGCAGATATTGTTTTGCAGAGGAGGGCGAGTATCACGGCAGACGAGCTCTCATGAGCTACGAGACAGGAAAACAGGCACTTGATTTCCTGATTGCCAATTCAGGCAGCAGAAGAAACTTAGAGGTAGACTTCTTTGGAGGAGAGCCTCTCATGAACTGGGATGTGGTGAAGCAGCTTGTGGCATATGGAAGAGAGCAGGAGAAGCTTCATGACAAGCATTTCAGGTTCACACTCACCACAAACGGTGTGCTTTTAAATGACGAGATTATGGAGTTCGCCAACAAAGAGATGGACAATGTAGTCCTTAGTATCGACGGACGCAAGGAGGTTCATGACCGCATGAGACCTTTCAGAAAGGGTGCCGGCAGTTATGACCTTATTGTTCCGAAATTCCAGAAGTTTGCGGAGAGCAGACATCAGGACAAGTACTATGTGAGAGGTACATACACACATTTCAATACTGATTTTTCAAAGGATGTGCTTCATCTGGCTGATTTAGGCTTCAAGCAGATTTCGGTTGAGCCTGTGGTGGCACAGCCTACAGATGAGTATGCACTTAAGGAATCTGATTTACCTGTGCTCTTTGATGAGTACGACAGACTTGCAGCAGAGATGGTAAAGAGAAACAAGGCAGGAAACGGCTTCAATTTCTTCCATTTTATGATAGATTTAGAGGGAGGACCTTGTGTATATAAGCGTCTTTCCGGCTGTGGCTCAGGAACAGAGTACCTGGCAGTGACTCCATGGGGAGATTTATATCCATGCCACCAGTTTGTGGGCAATGAGGACTTCATTATGGGTAATGTCTGGGATGCATCAAGGCCACTGACATCCAGGATGAGTTTAAGTGCTGTAATGTTTATGCCAAGGAAAAATGTCGCAACTGTTTTGCCAGATTCTATTGCAGCGGTGGCTGTGCCGCCAACTCATACAACTTCCACGGCACAATCACTGATGCCTATGATTTAGGCTGCGAGCTGCAGAAGAAGCGTATAGAGTGCGCTATCATGATTAAGGCAGCAGAGGCTGATATGGCAGATGATGCACAATAATTTGAATTTGTCACGGGAAACGGATAGCGGTATTTGTGACCCGTGTGCGAATATATTTGCCATCTGTATACCTATATGGATGGTAGCAAAATGACAGGAAGGTATAAGAAAATGAAAAAAGGAAAGAGTTGGGTGATTATCCTTGTGGCAGTCATTTGTATCGGCTTGCTGGGCTGGTATTCCACTGCAGTAATCACCGACACAAAGCAAAAGCAGGAGGCAACTGCTAATGGTGAGAGCACCAAGGATAAGGATTATCAGAATATCAAGCTTGGTCTCGACCTCTCAGGTGGTGTTTCAATCACCTACCATATCAAGGACAAGAATCCTTCAGACAAGGACGTAAATGATACTATCGCAAAGCTCGAGGAGCGTGCAGAGAGCTACACAACAGAGTACTCTGTATACAAGAGCGGGGATGACCGTATCACTGTAGAGATTCCGGGTGTTGACGACCCTAACAAGGTACTCGAGGATCTTGGAAGTCCGGGATCACTGTACTTCATCGCCCAGTATGACAGTGACGGAAATGCCAACTATACACAGGACACATCGGTTGAGGGCGGCTACAAGCTCAATTATGATATTGACACCTTAAAGGCCAATGGTTCAGTCATCCTCGATGGTAACGATGTAAAGGATGCAAGCGCCCAGTATGACCAGTCATCATCTACATCAACCAAGGAGCCTGTTGTTTCATTAAAGCTCAAGGATAAGGCTATTGACACATGCAGATGCCACAAAGAAGGCAAAGGATGCAGGACAGTCAATCGGTATATACTATGATGATCATTTCATCAGCGTTCCTACAGTAAGCGCCGTTATCTCAGATGGTAACTGTGTAATCAACGGAATGAAGGATTATGACGAGGCAACAAGCCTTGCAACATTTATCCGTGTCGGAGCCATCAACCTCCAGCTCGAGGAGTTAGAGTCAAATGTTGTTGGCGCACAGCTCGGTGGAACAGCGCTCACAAATGCAGTAAAGGCTGCAATTATCGGAATTATCTTAATCATGATATTCATGATTGTGCTCTATGGTATACTCGGTGTGGTTGCATCTATCGGACTTGCACTCTACTCAATGCTTACAGTACTGTTTATTTACTGGTTTGAGATTACACTTACACTGCCGGGTATCGCGGGTATCATCCTTGGTATCGGTATGGCAGTAGATGCAAACGTTATCGTATTTGCCCGTATCCGTGAGGAAATCGCAGGTGGCAAATCAGTGCTTGCTGCAGTAAATGAGGCTACAAGAAGGCTCTTTCAGCCATCCTCGATGGACAGGTTACTACATTTATCGCAGCACTTGTGCTTATGGTGCTCGGTTCAGGTACAGTAAAGGGCTTTGCATACACACTTATGATTTCAATTATTCTGTCACTGTTTACAGCTCTTTTTATTGCAAAATACCTTACAAGAGCATTTTACGGTGTCGGTGTCAGAGCTGAGAAGTTCTACGGCAAGGCAAAGAAGAGAAAGGTTATCAGATTTGTACAGAACAGAGTTAAATACTTTGTTATCTCAGGTGTAGTTATACTTGCAGGTATCGGCGGTATGATTTATTTCGGTGCTACAAGCGGCAATGCATTAAACTACAGCCTTGAGTTCGTAGGTGGTACATCAACCACAGCAGACTTTGGCAAGGATTATACAGCCGCAGAGGTTGAGAAGGACATCGTGCCTTCAGTATCAAAGCTCCTTGGCAATAGTGCAGTGCAGGTTACTACAGTCCAGGGCAGCCATGATGTCACATTAAAGACACGTACACTTTCACTCGATGAGAGACAGGATCTCGCAGCTCTTCTTGAGAAGGATTTCAATGTTGATGCATCAACTATAGAGACTCAGAGTATCAGCTCAACCATCAGTGGAGAGATGAGAACAAACGCTGTAAAGGCAGTTATTATTTCATGTATTTTCATGCTGTTATATATCTGGTTCAGATTCAAGGACATCAGATTTGCTTCAAGTGCTATCCTTGCGCTGGTACATGATGTGCTTGTTGTAGTCACAGCATATGCACTTATCAGAATCTCAGTCGGCAGTACGTTTATCGCATGTATACTTACAATCGTAGGTTACTCAGTCAACGATACAATCGTTATCTTTGACCGTATCCGTGAGAACCTTCACGGTATCAAGAAGTACTCAGCAGATGAGCTTGCTGATATAGCAAACGAGTCCCTTACACAGACACTTTCACGAAGCATCAATACTTCGCTTACTACATTTGTTATGGTATTGTTACTCTTTATCTTTGGTCATACATCAATCAGAGAGTTCTCATTACCACTCATGGTAGGTGTGCTTTGCGGAACATATTCTTCAATCTGCATCGCTACAGAGCTGTGGTATGTTATGAAGCTTTATCTGGGCAAGAGCGCCATCAAAAAGCAGGCGGCTGCACCGGCTAAGGTTTCTAAAAAAGCTAAGAATTAATAATTAATTTATGGCCCGGCCTTTAAAGGCTGGGCTATTGTTTTTTGTGGACTTATTAATATATGCAGATATGTTTATATATTTATAAATTTATGTGCGGAGTAATAGAATGGAGCATTATTTATATGAAAATTTTTCTGATTTATCTGCTTCTTATGAATATAGCAGGCTTTGCTGCGATGGGAATTGACAAGTGTAAGGCCAAGGCACACGCATGGCGCATCCCGGAGAAGACATTATTTGGCTCAGCTGCTGGCGGAAGCGCCGGTACCTGGGCGGGGATGTATGCTTCAGGCACAAGACAAAGCATTGGTATTTTGTAAAGGGGATGCCGCTTATTTTCTTTATCCATGTGGTTATTGCATGTGTTATCTACAGGAATTTCTATTAGAAATTTCTATTAGAAATTTAATTATACTAGGTAACAAAATACTTAATGTAGGTAAAAAGTAACAAAAAATGTAGCATATAAGTACATAATTGTGTATAATAGATAACAGATAACAGGTACAAAACCACTACACAACTATCAAGGAGGGCAAAATAATGTGGGCATATGAAAGTGTATTTTATCAGATTTATCCGTTAGGCTTCTGTGGAGCACCATTTGAGAATGATGGTGTTTTGGAGCACAGAATTTTGAAAGTGAATGACTGGATACCTCATATCAAAAAGCTTGGGGCAGATGCAATCTATTTTTCACCAGTGTTTGAATCTGATACACACGGATATAATACAAGGGATTATACAAAAATAGACACAAGGCTTGGCACAAACGAGGACTTCGCACAGGTTTGTGACAATCTGCACAAGGACGGCATAAGGGTGGTGCTGGATGGTGTGTTCAATCATGTGGGAAGAGGTTTTTGGGCGTTCCAGGATGTGCTTAAAAACAGAGAAAGCTCACCATATGTAAACTGGTTTGGCCGTATAGCCTTTGACGGCAACTCAAACTATAATGATGGATTGTGGTACGAGGGCTGGGAAGGCAATTACGACCTGGTCAAGCTTAATCTGAGAAATGAGGATGTAATACAGCATATCTTTTCAGCGATAAAGGGCTGGGTAGACGAGTTTGATATAGACGGGCTGAGATTGATGTGGCATACTGCCTCGACCATGATTTCCTCAGAAGACTAAGGGAGTTCTGCGACTCACTAAAGCCGGATTTCTTCCTGGTGGGAGAGACATTGCATGGTGACTACAACCAGATTATGAATGATGCGATGCTTCACTCGGTAACGAACTATGAGTGCTATAAGGGTCTGTACTCGAGCTTTAATTCCATGAATATGTTTGAGATAAATCATTCGCTTCTCAGACAGTTCGGACCGGAGCAGTGGACTCTCTACAAGGGTAAGCACCTGCTGTCATTTGTGGACAATCATGATGTGACAAGAGTGGCAAGCATACTGACCAATGAAAAGCACCTGCCTCTCATCTATGCACTTGCATTTGGTATGCCGGGCATCCCTTGTGTGTACTATGGCAGTGAGTGGGGAGAGAAGGCAAAAAAAGAAGACGGTGATCCGGCGCTTAGGGCATGCTTTGAAGCGCCACAGTGGAATGAACTGACTGAGTGGATTTCAAAGCTTACAGAGGCAAAGAAGCAGTCAAAGGCACTCTGCTACGGTAATTTCTATTCGGTTGTGCTCACAAACGGCCAGTGCGTTTTCGGTCGTGAATGTGATGGCGAAAGGGTATTCGTGTGCATCAATGCCGCAGACCAGCCGTTTTTCGCGGGCTTTGATATGGGAAAGGGTGATGCAACAGACCTGATTACAGGTGAGCAGATTACATTAAACGGTGGCCTTGAGCTGCCACCTTACAGTGCATACTTTTTGAGATAACATTTGTATGGACAATAAAGGAAAAAATAAAAGAAAAAATGGAAGAAAAGAGCTCATATGTGCTGTCACAGCCGTAGTGGTACTTTACACAGCTATGGAGTCGATAGGCATCACATGCCCCATTAAGTTCATCACCGGAATATCATGTGCAGGCTGTGGTATGTCGAGGGCATGGATGGCATTTTTACAGCTTGATATAGCAAAGGCATTTGCATACCATCCGCTTTTTTGGCTTGTGCCTATTGCGGTAATAGTGCTTTTGTGTAAATCTAAAATAAATATTTAAAATTTATAAAATAATTATATTTACAATCATCATTATGTTTGCTATTGTTTATATATGCAGATTGATATGGTCAGGAGATGATGTCGTGGTCTTTGAGCCGGAAAAGAATATCCTGTTTCGTATCATTCGTGTAATAAAAAGCAAATAAAAAAGGAGAAAGAAGATGTTTTGTGAGAAATGTGGAAAAGAAATTCCTGATTCAACAAAATTCTGTCCATACTGTGGAGCAGCTGTTTCCAAGGCACAGGATTTTGTCAACAAAGCAGGAGAGGTCTTCAATGCAGCAGAGCAGGAGCTTGGAAGTGCATTTGATGAGGTAAAGCAGTCCTTCACAGGAAACAGTGCAAACCAGCAGAATGCAGGTGGACAGTACAATGGAGCTACCAGAACAACGGAGCCGGACAGTATAACGCAGGCTACCAGAACAACGGAGCCGGACAGTACAACGCAGGCTACCAGAACAACGGAGCCGGACAGTACAATACAGGCTACCAGAACAATGGTGGTCAGACTCCTCCGCCATACAGGGGAGAGAAGTTAAAGGATGACAGAGGTATTGCCTCATACATCATCCTGTCTATTATTACATGTGGTATTTATGGATATTATTTCATCTACAAGATGGCTCATGATGTCAATATAGCATGTGATGGAGATGGCGAGAATACATCAGGTCTCGTAGCATTTATCCTGCTTTCAATGATTACATGCGGTATCTATGCATGGTACTGGTACTACAAGCTGGGCAACAGACTGGCAAATAATGCAGGCAGATACGGACTTGTCATTCAGGAGAATGGAACCACTGTTTTGATGTGGTGCATATTTGGTACACTTATCTGTGGAATCGGACCATTCATCGCTATGCATATCCTTATAAAGAACTCAAATATGATCTGCAATGCTTACAACAGGCACATGGACTTATGTAATTTGAGTTTTGATTTAATTTAATTAAATAATTTTGATTATATTATTTCTAAGGCGGGAGGCAGTTTGCATTTAAGCAGACTGTCTCCTTAAATTTTGTATATTAAATTAAACGGTAAATATTATTGAAAAAGGTCATTCAGACATTGACAAAAATTTGTCAAAGTGTTACTATTTTTTTTATAAATTACGACAGAAATGTCGGTTATACATAGGTTTTTTAAGGAGGATTTATACAATGAGCGAGTTCAATATTTTAACACTTGACGTAGCAGATCAGATTGCAGTACTTGCAATCTCAAGACCGGCTGCTCTTAATGCATTAAACAGTGAGACTCTTGATGAGTTAAATGTAGCATTAACAGAGATAGAGGCAAGAGACGATGTTAAGGTGCTTATCCTTACAGGTGGTCCTGACAAGAAGGGCAACGAGTTCAAGTCATTCGTAGCAGGAGCAGACATCTCAGAGATGGTTAATTTCACAGCACCACAGGCAAGAGCATTCGGAATCAAGGCTTCAGAGCCATTCTTCAAGCTCATGAATATGCGTCAGGTAACAATCGCAGCTGTCAATGGATTCGCACTCGGTGAGGATGCGAGATTTCTATGGCATGTGATATCAGAATCGCTTCTGAGAACGCAATTTTCGGACAGCCTGAGACAGGACTTGGAATCATCCCTGGCTTTGGCGGTACACAGAGACTTGCTCGTTTAGTAGGAATGGGACGTGCTAAGGAAATGATCTTCACATGCGACAATGTAGACGCTGCTGAAGCATACCGCATCGGTCTCGTTAATAAGGTAGTAGCAAAAGAGGAGCTTATGCCAACAGCTAAGGCTATGGCTGCTAAGATCATCTCTAAGGGAAGCTACGCAATCGCAGTTGCAAAGGCTGCTATCAACAACGGATATGATATGGATATCAAGAACGCTGTTGAGATGGAAGCAAACCTCTTTGGTGTTGTAAATGACACAAATGATAAGAAAGAGGGAATGGGAGCATTCCTTGAGAAGAGAGCTGCAAACCTCACAGATTTCTAAATTATGATATACAGACGCTGTCTGGACGTGGGGCTGACATCATGATATCAGGCTGTGTGCAGCAGTGTAATATGTAAGGTTTAAGGTATAAAAGCCGGTGCGTTTTAGCACCGGTTTTTTTCTGTTTTTTTGATGTTTACAGGTCTTGAAAAAAGTAGAAAATGTTTCTATAATAAATTAATATTTGATTTACCGGAGTATGACAAGAAGTATTTGTAACTATTTCGTGAGAAAATATATTGTCATAGGAATATAATTTAAGCTTTACAAGAGGAAAAAATGAAGTCAAGAGCAACACAGACC